>TARA_B100001057_G_scaffold500963_1_pt1 | contig 17520 bp, 15 predicted proteins | sample TARA_B100001057 | Tara Oceans TARA_B100001057 (sample SAMEA2621839) | marine metagenome | biome: marine biome (ENVO:00000447); feature: surface water layer (ENVO:00002042); material: "saline water (ENVO:00002010), including plankton (ENVO:xxxxxxxx)" | depth 5 m
TGACCACAAATATCTACACCACAAATATCGAGGCAGATTATGTCTATGCCAGCTCAGGAAGAGAGTTGGCCTTGTCTGCATGGGGTGGCCGTGCGACAGCCACCGGCAGTCTCAGTGCCCGGCCCACGTCGCACCGCGGCGCTAGCATTATCCTTCGTGAATACAACATTGTCTACAACGGAGACAGGCATTTATTTTACAACAGGGGTGGCCAGCGATTTCCCGACGACACAACAGGCAAATCCGCTGACTCACTCGGGAGTACGCTGGGTCTTTTTACGAGCGGTAACGTATTCGCTGGTTCAGACGACCGACTCAAGCAGAATGAGGTAACTATCACACACGCTCTTGCCACCATACATAAGCTTAACGCCATGAAGTACCAGAAGACGTCTGTTATGAAGGACGCTGACTTCAAGGGAGACTTCCCGGAATCTTACGTAGACGAGGCTGGTTTCATTGCACAAGAGGTGTTGCAGATCCCCGAGCTGGCATATTGCGTAAATGAAGCACCTTACCCCGACCCGTACACCGGGTTAGTAAGTACAGAGAAGACAATGTACTTTCTGAATTACCAGAGTGTTTTTGTCTACGCAGTAGCAGCGATCCAAGAATTAGATACTATAGTTCAAACCCAACAAACAAAAATTGAAGGACTAGAGTCAGAAAACACATTAATTAAATCTAAAATTAATGAATATAATACCATAATAACAAATATGGCAGCATCAAATAATTTAGTTAAAAGTGAAAATACTCTACTTAAAGCCGAAAATAGTTTAATTAAGTCAAAATTAAATATAATTTTATCAGAAATGGGTAAAGAAACTATATAATAATTTATTAATTTATTGATTTATCAAACAATTAATTAATGAAGAGTTTTTAACTAGATATACAGTTGCTAAAATTACATGCGATTGTAATTTTGATTTAACAAAAATAGTAAAACAAAAAATTAATACAATAATCAACAAAGTTTACTTTATGATTCATATGGTAATATAGAATATATAGATGATTTAGATGGTTCAGATAATGAGTAAATGGTATATAAATATAATACACGATTTTTAAATACTTCAGGTTATATTGTTGAAGAAGGTACACATGATTATATCGCTCGCTTTGTAGGTTGCAGATATCATTGTGGTTAATATATATCTTAATTTTTTATTTGAAATACGTTTTTAATTTTTAATTTTAAAATTTTTAAAAATTAAAATGCAAACCGATTCTGGTAAAAATGAATTAACTTATTTTAATAGTTACATATACGCACTAACTCAAAACTTAAATCAAAAACTAATACCAGAAAATATAAATGTTATTGTAGATGGCGGTGCTTTTAATGGTGCTTATGCAATAGGAACACTCCTCTATTTAAAACAATTAGAAAAACAAAAATTAACAACTATTAATAAGGTATCCGGTACAAGTATAGGCGCTATTTTATCCTTTCTCTTTATAACTGATTCGCTATTTGAAAATATTAATTGGTTTGAAACAATATTAAATGATTTTAGAAGCACTTCGAATCTCAAAAAAACACACGAGATTATTAAAAATTTAGTTAATGAAAATATCGATGATGTCAAAGTATTAAATGATAAACTCTTTATTACTTACTATGATACTAATCAAATGCAACAAATAGTAACTAATAAATATAATTCAAAAGAAGAACTTATAGATATTCTTACTCGCTCCAGTTTTATTCCCTATTTAATAGATGGTAATCCTTTTTATAAAGATATATATTCAGATGGCATAACTCCTCATATTTTTAATCAAGACAATACAAATACATCAATATTTATAAATTTAATGTCTTTCAAAATCATAAAAGATAGCATGTGTACTAAGAACGAAAAAAATATTTGGAGTCGTTTAATGATAGGTGTAGTAGATGCTAATAACTTTTTTACTAATAAAAAAAGCGATTTAATTTCATCCATAAACGAATGGAAATCCTATGATTTCCTCTTCTTACGCGGAAGAGAAATACTATATGTATTATTTCTTTTTACTATTAAATATTATATTTCTCTCCACTATATTATTCCAATATCCCTATCCAATAATAAATACTTATTACGTATTATAGATATAATAAAGCTCCTTTTAAAAGATATTCTCTCTTTCGTTATTCTCTAAAAAAACTACTATTTTCTATTTTTGTGACTGAGATTTTTTTTCTGTTAAAAACTTGCATATTTTAGAGCATATTCAGTAAGCCCTTAAAATAGCTCAAATTCTCAGTCACAAACTTTTTCTCATTCTTGGATCGATTTTTTAAAAATGGACATAGTAAAAATGTCCATTTTTCAAAAATGGATTTGAGAATTGAAAAAAAACGAAAAAAATACAGTTTTTTCAGTTTTCTTATCAAAATGCTTTAAAAATTATTTTTTTTCCAAAAATATTTTGTGACTGAACATTTTTTTTTCCGAATTTTCCAAAATTTGGAACTTTTTTTGTATCATAAATTGATACAAAAATGATACAAAAAAAAGTTCCGATATAAATATCTTAAATTCATCTAACTATATTGGGTCCAGTTATGGTTTTATCAATTATCAACACAAGATAATATTTTGAAACCGTAAAAATATTTTTATAAAATGATACAAAAAAGTTCCAAAAAGTTCTGCTAGATTTATGGAGTTAAACATATATAATTTTTTAATCGAAAAATAAATGATAATTTATATAATTTTTTAGTTTAAAAAGTTAATATTATAAGATTTTAGGATACAAAATGATACAAAAATGCGCGGAAAAAAGTACAGAAAATTTCATTTGTAAATTATGTGACTACAAAACGTCTCGTCGCAGTCAATTTAATCGACATTTATTAACACAAAAACATAAAAATAATGAAAATGATACAAAAGATACAAAAAAGGTTCTAAAAAGTTCAGCTGGTTATCTATGTGTCTGTGGTAAAAAGTATCAGCAAAAACAGAACTTGTATAGACATAAAAAAACTTGCGCAGAGTTTTTGGAGGAAAATAATTTGGAGGATATAATAGAAAATACCAATGATGAGAAGACGAAAGAATTAATTTTTAAACTGGTGGAAGAAAATAGTGAAATAAAGAATCTTATGTTTAAACAGTTTGAAACGATGCAGAATCAAATTAGTGAGTTAATTCCTAGGATAGGAAATAACAATACTGTAACTAATAAACAAAAGTTCAATATTAATATTTTTCTAAATGAGCATTGCAAAGACGCCTTAACAATGGAAGAATTCATAAAAAAAATACAAGTTACTGTTGATAATTTATCAGTTACAAAAGATAAAGGACTAAGTGAAGGTGTTTCCAATATATTTATTGAAAACATGAAGAAATTATCTCTCTATGAGCGACCGATGCATTGCACTGATAGTAAGAGAGAAACAATTTACATTAAGTACGAGGACAAGGACAATGTAGGAGGCGAAAATAACAGTAATGGGAAATGGTTTAAAGATGATGATAATAAGAAAATAAAAAATGTAATAAATGCAGTTACACATATTCAAAGGAAAAATCTAGATAAGTGGATAGAGGATCACCCTGATTGGGAAACAAACCCAAAATTGCAGAATGAATATTTGTTGTTAGTAAAAAATTGCACCGAGGACCTGAGAGAAAATAATAATGAAAATAAAATAATACGGAAAGTTTGTAATGAAATAAATTTACCAAATGGTTCTGATAATGACCAAATTGAATAGTAACCTAGATATAAAATATTTATATTTTAAGTATTTTATATCATTCATTTGCTTTTCTTCTCTCTTTGCTACGCTTTTTAGTTTTGGGAATATATCTCAAAAAATATTTCTCATATTTTTTTGTGTATTTTTTATCCTTTAATTTCTTATATATATTAGCTTTTTCTGCACGAATGTTTTGTAATGTATCTTGTTTTCCATAACACTTAGCAGTAAATCTCTTTAGAACACCAGTTTGTTTGAATCGGTTTCGCGCTTGCACTTTAAATAAGTATTCTGCAATACATAATATTCTCTCTGGATTATAATAAGGTTTATTAGTGTATATAAATGCCAAATAGAAGCTTAACATGGTGTCAATTGTAGCAATTTTAATAGTTTTATTGTTCTCTTTAATTGTGTTAAAATTATGGCATGCCTGAGTTTTATAAATAGAAATTATACTAATTTTATTGACTTTTACTATATAGTGTTCAGGTATAATATCATCAATGCCATCGACCTTTTCATAAGAGATTTCATCATTTTTGGAGATAGCTGGCATTCTTTCTTTTATAATTTTTACAAGTTTTTCAGTGGATAATTTTGGAGTTGTAGAGAGAACATCGAATGTAGGATTATCAATAAGAATCTTTTTTTCGACGGATGATATGTATTTGCTATAAAAAAGCATAGCAAAACCGCCGAAGAAAACCATGCCATCTTTTATAGCAGCATCTTTGATTATTGTAAATAAATTTTTTTTATTCGTATTTTTAATATTGAATTTGGTTATAAAATTCTGAATATTACAATCCTTAGTTTTTATAGGATGGTGTTTGTTTAACAGCGTGAGTCGTTTTAGTACTTTTTCCCATCTACTAATATCGCCAGCTGGTCTTGATAATTCTAGATAACAGCTCATTCTTAAATAGTTGGGAGGAGTATAACAGAGGCCATTTCTAACTAATTGGTCTTTTTTTAAATTATTATATATTGTTTCATTCATTTGTGTAATATCAGCGATAGGTATAAAATTAACAAAAACTTTGTATGTGCCAATATGTATACCGGCTTTGGCTTCTACGTCACTAAATCCTTTCTTAGCGTAAAGGTCGGCTAATTCTTTGGCGTCATCAATAGCTGTAGTAGAAAAGAAGTCGTAATCTGGAATATCATAATTAGGGTTGTAGAATTGGTCATATTTAGGTAAAATATTGTTAATGGCAGTTCCGCCATAGAGAAGGAGTTTTTTCTTTTTAATAAAATCTTCGATGATTTTCAAGATGTCTTTAATAATTTTAGAGCGTATATTTTTTTTAGAAATAAATTTATCAGCTTTATCCATAGCTTCTCTCAAAATTGCTATTTCTTTCTCTTGGAATTTATCATAATTAATATTATTATTCATGATATATTATTTTGAGAAAATTAAATATTGTAGTTGTAAAAATCGCTTTCTATTTTTCTGGTGGCATAAGAAAGTTTAGGGTCCTGTTTTGCTGGTTTACTTATTGTAACTGGTATAAATCTTTGACTGTCTGGTTTAAGTACAAAAGCCGCACTATTTTCATTAAAAAATTCAATATAATGCTGAAGATTAGTATCCATTGTCTGAAAAGACATCGCGCAAAACTGACAACCATAATTCCTTGCTATATTGAAATTCGGGTTTGAGCCTCTATTTCCTAAAGTTGGAATAACAATACTCATATTTCTCTTATTAAAATCTGTTAAGTCCAAGTCTTGTGTGAACTTGATTTGGTTATCTGTCATCATTCTCATAAATACTGAACCGGATGCTATATTTACATATTCATCGAACTTCGTATGTTGATATATAGGATTTGACGCATCAACTGATATTATTATTTTACTATTTAAAGAGCATAAGGATATAGCACCTAGATTTTGACCACCATGTTCGGGATCTTTAAACTCGAAACTGAATTTTTTACCTAAAGTTTTGGAATTAAATTGTCGATTTTCACTTATTATATTCGCGAGGTTATTATACATCTTACAATTATTACTCATGATTCTGAAATGAAGAATTAATGGGTCCTGGAAATTTGGGCATGTTCCGCTGCTAAATGCTTTCTGCACTATCATATCCAATGCTTGAGAAATAGGTATATAGTTATATGTCTCTTTCACTGTAAAATCTTGAATGCTAGATGTAGCAATTACAGGTTGGTCATTCATTGAATAAATTTCGAAATCTAGGAATCGGACACCTTGTGATATACATGTAGATAATGCACATAAATTAACGAAATCATTTCTGAAGTTACCTGGTGAGCAGCAATTAAATGCCGATTTTATATAAAAATCTCTTAATTTGTAAGTATTAAAGTTAGGATTATTGGATACAGAATTTAGACGGGGGACGATTGGGTATTGCGCTAATAAATTTTTGCAGTTAGCTTTATCTAATGTGAGTTTATGATGAATATAGAATATGGTAGAGACAACTAAAATGATTGAGATAAGGATAGAGAAAAAGAAAATTTTATTATTTTTCATTTGCTCCATTGTTTTTTTTGCATAATCGACAGCTTTTTTATAGTTTTCGCCAGTATTATTTAATAATGTTTTACTATCACTCATATATAATATTAAAATATATAAAAAACTTAAACTTACTTAATAATAAATATATTAGAAATATATAAGATGCCTGGTGGGCTATTAAATTTAGTATCTGAAGGAAATATGAATAGAATACTTAATGGTAATCCCAAAAAAACATTTTTTAGGGCTACATATTCTAAATATACAAACTTTGGTTTACAGAAATTTCGGTTAGATTTTGAAGGATTACGAATATTAAGATTAACTGAGGACTCTGAATTTACTTTTAAAGTACCAAGACACGCTGATATGTTTATGGATACTTATTTTGTTGTAACATTGCCAAATATTTGGAGTCCAGTTGTTGAAATGGTTCCACCATTACCGGTAGATGTAGATGTAGATGATGGACAGACTGCCAAAGGTATGGTAACAAGAAATTTTTGGCCATATGAGTTTAAATGGATAGACAATTTAGGTGTACAAATGATTAAAACCGTCCGTTATAAAATAGGTGGAACAGTTATTCAAGAGATGACTGGGCAATATTTGTATAGTATGGTTCAGCGGGATTTTTCGGAAACAAAAAAGAAACTATTTGATGAAATGATTGGAAATACAGCTGAACTTAATGACCCAGCAAATTATGGTGGTAGAAATGGTAATTATCCAAATGTAATTTTTCATGAATCATGGGGACAAAATATGGAAGATGATTCTATTGGGGCGGAACCATCGATAAGAAGCCGTAAAATATATGTACCATTAAACGTATGGTCAACATTATCTAGCAAGTTATCAATTCCTCTTGTAGCTTTACAGTATGAGTTTTTAACAATTGAAGTAGTTTGTAGACCATTACAAGAGTTATTTGTTGTACGATATATGCCACCAATGGCAGGGGACTGGACAAGTGACGGAACAGACATAGCTAGAACTTATAATAATATTATGAATAGAATAAAAGCAGACGTATCTGGAAATTTAATAAGTGATACACAAAAAGATGATTTAGAAAAAGTAAATCTAGTAGGGACGTATGTCCAACCGAATCAAATTTTTGAAAGATATGCTATGTATAGATTTTTACATGAACCAGTATCTCCAGATGATAGCCATGACCAACAAGATAATACTCGTAGCAGATATAATAATGGAACTATAAGTGGAACTAATATGGATCCATATACCAAAAAAGATAGTAATTTTGCTAGTGATATACATTTAATAAGTACATATGCATTTTTAGGAGATGAAGAGCGGAGAACATTTGCAGAAACATCGCAATCCTATTTAATTAAGGATGTGCAAGAAACGACATTTTATAATAGAATAGGTAGTAATACAATTAGATTGCCTAATAGCAATGGTTTGGTTTCATCCTGGATGTGGTTTTTTCAGAGAACTGACGTAAATTTAAGAAATCAATGGAGTAATTATACAAATTGGGCATCAGATACCTTACCGTTTAAAGGAACAACTAATTTTATGGAGAATTATTATAAACATTATATACCTGAATTTTTTTATGAATATTGTTCGAATAATTTAAAAAGTAATAGTAATCCAGCTACTTGGGATAATGTATCTTTAAATAATTTTGGTTATCACTTTTTTACTCCGAGTGGAGATTCGTTTTCAAGAGATTTATTACCAGATGATATACCAAATTATTGGTATAATAGAATAGATTCTCCAGATAAAAATAATCAAATCGGTAGAATTTTAGGATTAGGACAATATAGAGAGCCTGTTGGTGATTGGAGTAATTTACCTAATCCATTTTTAATTACAGGACCACTGCATGTAGAGAATGAAAAAGAAATTATGAAAGAGTGGGGTTTACTATTAAATGGAAAAGTACGAGAATCTGTTCAAGACGCTGGTGTATTTAATTATATAGAAAAATACGTAAGGACGCCAGGGAATGGCAAGTCAGGATTATACTGTTACAATTTTTGTTTGGATACAGACCCATTTAAATATCAGCCAACAGGAGCAATTAATTTAACTAAATTTAATGAAATAGAATTTCAGTTTAGCACGATATTTCCACCGCAAAGAGATAGTGTCAATGCATCAGAAATACTAGATAATAATAATAATGTAATAGGAACAAGTAAGCCATTATCGCGTTTATTTGAATATAATTATAATTTACATGTCATGGAGGAAAGATATAATATATTATATTTTAATTCTGGGATGGCTGGACTTATGTTTAGTAGATAATATAATAATAGATAGAGTTAAATATATAAATATTATTTGACTTGTTAATATATAATGGGTGGAGGATTATTAAATTTAGTATCAGAAGGCACAAAAGATTATATATTAACAGGTAACCCCTCTTTCAGTTTTTTTAAAGTTACATATTGTACATATAAAAATTTTGGTTTACAAAAATTCCGCGTTAATGTAAATGGGTCTCGAAGTTTAAATATGACGACAGATTCACAATTTCTATTTAGATTTCCACATTTCGCGGATTTAATATTAGATACATATTTTGTAATAAATTTACCAAATATTTGGAGTCCAGTTGTAGAATTAGAACCGGCTCTGAATGTCAATGCTAATTCTGAATATAGCAACTTATCATTTTTAGAAAGCACATCACCACCAACGCCAGGAACTTTTGTAACAAGAAACTTTTGGCCTTATGAATTTAAGTGGATTGATAATTTGGGTGCTCAAATGATTCGACGAGTTAGATTTATTATTGGTACAACCGTAATTCAAGAAATGACTGGACAATATTTACTAAATATGGTAAGTCGAGATTTTTCTGAAACGAAAAAGAAACTTTTTGATGAGATGATAGGAAATACTGCGGAGCTTAATGACCCGGCAAATTATGGTGGTAGAAATGGGAACTATCCAAATGCTATTTTTAATGAGTCATGGCAAAATTTTGGAAGTGAACCATCGATTAGAGGGAGAAAGATATATATTCCTTTGAACTTGTGGTCAACATTGTTAAATAAGTTACCAATACCACTAGTAAATCTAAGTAGGAGTACATTCTCGGTAGAGATAACTTGTAGACCAATACAGGATTTATTTGTAGTAAGATATATACCAGCCAACAGACAGATAGCGGAGAGGTTTAATGAGATTATGATAAGATATAATTATGGATTTTTAGAGCCTAATAATGACCCAAGATGGAGTATCGATAAATTAGAATTATATTTACAGGATATACAGCAAGTAGGTAGTTATGTGCAACCAAATCAAAATGCTGAGCGATATTCATTCGTGAGGTTTGTAAATCCAGTATCACCTCCTAATTCAAGTGATAAAAGAAGACGTAATGGAACAGTTAGTGGAACATCTCTTGATGATTATAATAATAAGAAGAGTTTATGGTTTGCTGATGCACATATTATGGCAACATATGTATTTTTAGGAGACGATGAAAGAAATGATTTTTTAAATAGACCATTAAAATATTTGATTAGAACAGTTCATGAGACGGATTTTCCAGGATTAACAGAAAAAAACACTTTACGTGTAGAATTAGATGGATTAAATTCATCGTTAATGTGGTTTTTTCAGAGGTCAGATATAATTTTAGGAAATCAGTGGAGTAATTACACAAATTGGAATAGCGAAAATATTACTTATCCAGTAATTACAAATTTAACGAATAGTAATACTTATAGGAGAAAATTTATTAATAATTTTTTATATAAAATGTCTAGTAAAATGCAGCGGTCTATTGGAAATCCAGCTAACCTAGATAATACAAATATAACTAATTTTTCTTATAGATTTTTTACATATTCATCGGTAAATGGTGATATAAGTCAGCAGAATTATGATAGTACAGAAGGAGAAGTTATTGAAACTTTAAGTAATGCCCCTGAAGAGAAAGCACGTACAGCAAGAAATAATGGTAAAGGTAAATTCAAGGATATAATAGGTGATTTTAGTTACTTAAGTAATAAATTTCAAATAACGGGACCATCACATAAAGAAAATAGAAGAGAAATTATGCAAAGCTGGGGTCTAGATATAAATGGAAAATTAAGAGAAAATTTATTAGATGCTGGGGTTGTTAATTACGTGGAAAAATATGTAAAAACACCTGGAAATGGTAAATATGGACTATATTGTTATAATTTTACATTAAATACAAGTCCGTTCGATTATCAACCTAGTGGCGCAATAAACATTAGAAAATTCAAGAATAATATTAATATTGAATTTAATATACTTGCGGCAGATAAGGACCCTAACGCAGAAACCAAATTAATAATAGACTCATCCGGTTTAGTGTATAGTATAAATAGAGCTAACTGGGATATATTTTCACATAAATATAATTTACATTTAATGGAGGAAAGATATAATTTTCTTAATTTTGAAAATGGAGGAGTTCAAATAAAATATAATTAGCCAACTAGTGAAAGATTTACTTGTTGACTAACTTGAACAAATGTAGTACATTTAGCCATTTGTTTTATTGTTGGCGCATTTATATATGTACATGTACTTCTAAGCCCTCCCAAGTAATCGTTTATAGTATTTTCTAGTGGTCCTTTATATAAAACCTTTAGATTTCTTCCCTCAGATGACCTATAAACATTCATTTCTCCAAAATGTTTTTCCATGGCAAATTTCGAACTCATACCATAAAACATTTTATATTTTTTACCATCGCTTTCTTCTATAACTTCACCCGGATTTTCGTCATGACCAGAGAATAGACTACCACCCATAACAAAATCGGCGCCAGCACCAAAGGCTTTAGCCATATCGCCAGGACATGTTATACCACCATCAGCTATAATACAACCATCTACACCATGAGCCGCATCCGCACATTCAATAATTGCTGATAATTGAGGCATTCCAACGCCGGTTTTAACGCGAGTTGTACAAACCGCGCCTGGACCAATACCAATTTTAACTATATCAACAAGACCATTCAATATAAGTTCTTCCACAACTTCTCTCGTTACAACATTTCCAGCTACTATATTTTTTTTAGGAAATAATTCTCGTATTTTTCTACAATAGTGAACAAGATTGCTAATATAACCATTTGCTATATCTATACAAATCCAATTACAGTTGATTTTTTCGAAAATAGATTGTAGTTTTTCAATAGAGCCATCTAAAATTCCGGTAGATATCATAAATAAATCGGGGGCCATTTGTCTTTTGTTGCATTCGTCAATAATTTCTTCTTTGGTATAAAATTTGTGTAGAGCTGTGATAATTTTTTTTTGAGAGAGAACATCATAAACTTCGAAAGTTCCTATTGTATCCATATTTGCTGCTATAATAGGAATGCCATCCCATTCATTCTTTGAATTAACAAATTTAAATTTACGGTTTAAATCTATTTCTGAGCGACTATTAATTGTACTTCTTTTAGGGCGAATTAAAACATTACTAAAATCTAATTTAACACCTGTTTCAATCTTATTCATATAATAATTTTGAGCAATTATATATTTAATATCTTTTTTAATATATATATATGGTTGATAAATATGAAAATTTTGAAAATATAGAAAATGTAAAAGAAGGTAATAAAAAAGATAAAAAAAAGAATATTATGAATTTAATAATTACAATATTTCTGAGTTTAATGATTATTATTAAACTTTCATGGTTTGGTGCATCGCTGTTATTTTATAAGTGGGCATCGAAAAAAGAGACTAAATGTAATAGTGGAAAAACACTATTTGATGTAATTTTTCCTAATGAATTATCAAGTAATTTAGGAAATAGTAAAGCGAAAGAGCAAATGGGTGGGGAAATGATGAATTGTATAGAGCGAAATAAAAATTTAGATAGTATATGTTCAAGTTCATCAAGTGGAGAGAGTAAGTATAAATTTAATTTTAAATTCCCGGGATTAAAAGAATGGAGTTTTAAGTCCTTAGATAATACGAATAAGACAATTAATAGTATGATTAAAGCAATATTAGATGTTTTACCTGATGGTGACATGTGTTCAATAACATTTTTATTAGGTGGTCTAGTAATACCTTTTATTTATATATTAGTATATCCAGTAGCGTTTGTGGCATTATTAGTAAATATGTTTACACAGGCATTAGAATATAAATTTTACATATTGTTGAGTGTTCTTATATTGGGACTATTTTTGGGATATAGTTATATATTACCTACTATTTTTTCATTAATAATGCCGATATTTATATTAATAAAATTGCTGTTTTATCCATTAGCTAGTGGAGGAAAAGATACACTATTAAAAATAGTACAAATGAATATGAAGATAATAAATATAATTATTCTTTTAACATTAACATTAGTAGTGGGTATGATGTATAGTCAGTTTTCTAAAAATGTATACATAGGTATAATAATTGGATTTGTACCGATTTTTTTCATTTATTTGAATAATATCTTTAACTAAAAAAGTAATATAAACATATAGTTAAGATTAATAAATATAAATTTATGTTAGAATTAAATGTTAATGAATTACCATTCGTAAGTGTATGTACACCGACATATAATAGAAGACCATTTTTTGAAAATTTAATAAAGTGTTTCAATAGCCAAACCTATCCAAAAGAAAAGATAGAATGGATTATTGTAGATGATGGTAGTGATAAAATAGAAGATTTGGTAGAAGGCTTAGAGTGTGTTAAATATCATAGATTTGAAGAAAAGATGCCATTAGGTAAAAAAAGAAATACCACACATGATTATGTTACTGGAGATATTGTAGTATATTTTGATGACGATGACTATTATCCTCCAGAAAGAATAGAACATGCGGTAGAAAGACTATTAAGTAAACCGGAAGCACTATATGCTGGTACAAGCACATTAAATCTATATTTTCATGATTTAGATAAAATTTATCAGTTTGGTCCATATAGTAATACACATGCTACAGCGGCAACATTTGCTTTTAGAAAAGAATTAATAGAAAAATCTAAATATGAAAATGATGCGCCTCTAGCTGAGGAAAAATTCTTTTTAAATAATTATACTTACCCTTTTGTTGAGTTAGATAGTAAAAAAACTCTTTTAGTTGTTGGACATAGACAAAATACATTTGATAAAAAAGCTCTTTTAATAGATAAAGTAGGTAATTTGGTGAAAGATACTGATTACAAATTGGAAGATTTTATAAAAGATGAAGAGTTGCAAATATTTTATAAATACAAATTAGATGCTCTTTTAACACATTATGACCCAGGAAGACCAGAGATGAAAGAAGATGTGATGAAACATTTAAAAAAAATGCAAGTAGAAAGAACTAAGACAATGGAAGATATAATGAATAAACAATTACAAGCAAATAATACTATGAGAAATGGTCTTATTTCTTTGGAAATTAATGGAGAAAAAAAATATATAAATACGGAGGAAACAGTTCAATTACTAAGACAACAACAATCGGTTATAAATCAACTAAGACAAGTTAATAATAGTAATAATAATAATAGTAATTATGGAACTATTCAAATTGAAATGAATGGTGAAAATATAAATTTAAATAACGAGGATGTAGTAAAATTATTAACGAAACAACAGGAAGAATTAATAAGTCTTAATAGTCAAATAGAGAAAAAAAATGAAGTAATAAATGATATTAAAAAAACATTACTTTTCATTTAAAAAAAAATTGAAGTATTGTATAAAATACTAGAAGTAAGCTATACAATATGACAAATAATGCCGATAATGCCAATAATGTAGATAATGCAGATAATACAGATGATGTATTTGAACTCTATGCCTACAGGAATAAATCTAAGGGGTTATATTACTCTAATCTAGAGGAGCAATATATTGTAAATGCAGTTACAGGAGAAAAATATCCTTGGAAGGTTGGTACTTTAGACGAGCAGCGTCTTTTTAAGGTAAAAGATACCACTATGTCGCGCCTCAAATACAGTGGTCGAATTAGTCAAACAGCTTATTATAAGGACCCATATCAATATATGATTCACAATAATGTTCATTTACCAAATACTCTCATTGATGGCTGGAAAAAGCGAGTAGAAGAACTAACAAGTGGTTTCAATTAAATTATTATAATCAGAATTGCAGTTTACTTCATTATCACTATTTGTATTTTCTTCTGACTCTAAGTCAATTTCATTGTTTAGTTTTGAAATAAATCTATATAGTCTAGTTATGTCTAATTTATTTACTTCAAAATTTTCTAGCATATTTATTATAATAGAGGTGTCATATTCTTTTAATTTCAAAAAGAATGACAGTATGTCTTTTTTGTCAATATTAAAGATCTGGCAAAGATTATTTATGAAAATATTGTTATTATACTCTGTACTGTATTTAGTAAGAATTTTAGTGAATCTTATAGAATTTCTGCTAATTTTCTTAACATCAAGATTTGAATTATGATATAAGTAATTATTAAAGAGTATTTTAATAAGTGAGCTTATTTCATTGAATTGCCATATCTGTTTTTGAAAAGTGATTCTATCTATATAATCGGCAAAACAGATATTATTCAAAAACTTAAGATATAATATTATGTTTTTTTCATTATGTTCACTTATAAAGGTATCAATTATATTTTCGTGCCATAAAAGAGCAACTATAGTTCTCTCTGTATCACAGATTAAATTATTGTGATTACTACTTGTATGTTTTTCAATTATTAATTTGTGAGTAGTTTCTTTTGTGTCTTCATTTTTTAATTTATAGGCTAAGATAGAAAAATTATCTGGATTGTCGAAGAAATCTGGGTTACTTTCATATAGGTCTAAAATAATCTTAAGTTTTCTCATATCATTTTGTGAATAGTCGGCAATTAATTTATTTATGGATTTAGACATTTTGTTATTAGTGATTGTCTGATAATTTTCTAAAATATTCGCAATTTGCTTATCATTTGGTAATTTTAACTCAAAAGTATATGATACTTTTATTAGTTCTTTGATTTTTTTATCAATAAAATTATTGCCTATACAGATAATTGGCAGATTGCAAATTTCTTCACCCTTTTGCTTTTTGGTTTTTTTAGGTCGAATAATTTTAATTAATGAATTAATTCCACCTTTGTCGCCGTTGTTCATACTGTCTATTTCGTCCATTAAAATGGCGGTTGGTTTTATCTCATTTTTTAGAATACTAATAACACTTTTATTAGATATGTTATTTTTTGTAATTAAATCGATAATATTTTTATTTCTTATTTCGCCAGAGTCATATGTGATTTTTTCGAAATTAATATCATCTAATAATTTAGTTAAAAAATGAGTTTTACCGCATCCTGGTGGGCCATATATGTAAATACCTCTCTTGTTTTGTAAGTTTTTTTTATTTTCATTAAAATTTAATAAAATATTTTTAATGTTATTATAAATATTTTCTCTCTCAAGTATTGAATTTATATCTAATTTATCCATTTATTGTATTTTATTTTATTATTTTTAAGTGAAATTTTTGATAATCCAGTTAACGATAAATTATATTTTAATAGTTCACAGCATTTATTGGAATTATATATAGTTGCTAGGTGAATTAAATAATTTATATAATTGATATAGATAACATTTTTATATTTAAAATTTGTATTTAATAACCAAGTATTGAATTTATTTTTTGTAATGTATTTAAATACAAAAATTGCGTCTTCTCTAACTATATCTCTTATATAAGAATGATATCTTTGAATCTCCCCTTTAAAAAAAATTTTTTCTATCATAAAATTATATTTTTCATAATAATATTTATTCAAGAAAATTAGATTGGCTGGTTTTAAATACATGAAAATAATGTCTAGAATTTCATGGGGAAGATTATCTAAAATATCAATGTTCATATAATTAATATTGATATTTTTAATTGTCAGTATCACAAACTTTAGAGTTGTTAGTTATACCTGTCCAAGATACACCGCATGACCTAGCCCATTTAGATTTTTCACAATCACTATTATTACCTTTAAATTTATTAGAATTAAAATCCATTGGTCCTGTGCAATTGCCTAAATTTTCTGGATTTTCACATTTATCATTTTTAGCAATCCAAAAATCTGGACATTCTGCTATAACCGGTGGGAACTTTTTTGAAAAACGATTTGCATATAAAGCATATCCTATAAATACAAGTGAACCAACTAATAGTAATAATGCAATGGTTAAAACAATTATTTGAAAGTTCATTATTTATAAAATAAGAGTATATTTTTTTCTTTTAGTATTTATATGTTGAATTCTGAATTATTTGACAATATTAATAATAATAATAATAATAATAATAATAATGGAAGAATAGATATATTGGGACCAATTGGTCCACAGTTTGGATTTTCTGACCAAATACCAATTCGAGGATGTAGTTCCTATAATTCAGCATTAAGGGGTACATGGACAGAAACGCAATTGTCGCTATTATTTTTTAGTGAACAAAATATAAAATTGTTGCAAAATCAAATTAGAGTTGGTGTTTATAATATGTCAAAGCAACAATTTTTAATTGGTAATCAAAGTTGTGATGAGTTGAAAATAATTATGAGAAGTATTTATTTACAAAATACAAAAAATTTACCAGTTAACATTACTAAACAAGTAGAAAAATTAAATAATCTTGTTTTAGAATACAGTATTCGTCAAATTTATAATGAGGCTATTGCATATTTAAAATATAAGAGAGATGCTAGTACTATGCATGTAATTCCAGACCACCCAACTAATTCATCAAGTAGAGGTAATACTTTAGAACTTCAACCATTTGTTTAAAAAAAATAATATTATTATAATGTATAATAATGAGTCTAGAAAAAAGCGTTGTAGAATTTGTAGGAACATATTTAGCTTTATTAGCTATAGTTTTAGCCGCAACGAAAATACCTAAATATGTATCTTTAGTAGTTGGTTTAGCATTCTTTATAGTTGTATTTATATTCCAAGATATATCTGCTAATTTTAACCCCGCAATAACAGTAATGTTAGTAGCTCTAAAAAAACAGCCAACCATGGACTTATTGACTATTGTGCTTCCACAAATATTTGCCGGTTTAGCTGTTGCTCAAACATTTAAAATGTTAAAACTTTAAATTAAATAATTTAAAAAACTTAAAAAACTTAAAAAAATAACAATAGTTTAAATATTGCATAGATGCCCGAGCGGTCTAAGGGGTCAGTCTCAAGTTCTGATGGCGCAAGCCTCGTGGGTTCAAATCCCACTCTATGCAATTAATGCAATTAATGCAATTTATATAATTTATATAATTTATATAATTTATATAATTTATATAA
>TARA_B100001057_G_scaffold109694_4_pt1 | contig 17511 bp, 8 predicted proteins | sample TARA_B100001057 | Tara Oceans TARA_B100001057 (sample SAMEA2621839) | marine metagenome | biome: marine biome (ENVO:00000447); feature: surface water layer (ENVO:00002042); material: "saline water (ENVO:00002010), including plankton (ENVO:xxxxxxxx)" | depth 5 m
GCGAAAGAGGGTTGAGAGCGGGGTTTTTCTCGACCACTCTGCTGGGAGGCGCCGCTTGTCCCAGCACGGCGGCAAGCACAATGGGTGAGAAGACAATCCAGAAGGCTCTCATGGGTTGCCCAAATGCTGCATGCTGAAGTTCGAAGATCAAGTGAACCTTCCAGGGCTTTGCCGTCCCTGCCTAGAGGAATCACGATGAGCTTGTGGTTGCTAACCGACTAAACGTCTATGACTAAGATCTTTTCGTTGTGATTGAGGATTTCGGGAAAATAAGGCACTAAAAGAATCTGGTTGTAAGTCGCCATGGGGAAGATCCGCACATTTCGCTATTTCCGTCCTCTGGAGAGAGGTCGGATGGATTTTCATCCAGAAGAATCTCTGCGTTGCGATAATATCGAGATCAAGGTGATTGATCGCTTCAAAGAGGGCCTTGAATTACTGGTTGTTCCTGTACGGAGTCTTGAAAGGATTGAGGAGATCCTCGCAGATGTTGGCCTCAACACTTCCCGTGACTTTTTCGAGGAGCAATGCCGGGAGGTGATATCGGTTCCTGAGAAGCACTTTAATGAGCAGACAGGGCAAGGGCTTTTGACCTTCAGGGTCTACTTCAGAAACCTTCCCAGCTCACTTGCTTCAATCAACGGAAGGGCTTTGGTGGTTCTCTGTCTGCACCCACTACAGGAGAGGGATCAGGCGGGAAGGAAAAATTACAGGTTAGCCGGATATGCTCATGTAAACAGTTTCGATTACATGGACCATCCTTCCGGGGCGTTGCTCCCTTCCTATTACTACAATCTTCTCCGAGTAAGCACTTTCAGCACAAACGGAAAGGCGCTTTACCGCCAATGTGGAATGTTCGCGACAATCTTTTCCGTATTCGATGAGCTAACCAAGATTAACGGGGTGAATGTCGGATACGCTAACTTTGGGAAGGATAATCGGGGAATGCAGCGATCGATGGAGACACTCTCCCGCGTATTCAAGAAAGGATACGATCAATTCCGGGTAGATTCCTACATCAAGATCAACCGGCTCTTTCGGAGCAGGAAATGGAGTGAGAGACTGGTGGATATATCCGAGGATGATAACCGAATAAGGAAGTTTCATGAGAAGATTCTTGAGGGAAGGGATAGGTTCCTCCTCCAGCAATATGCCACGTATGATTCTTTCAGGGAGATGTTTGAGAGAGTAAGATCCTACAGCAGGACGAGCAGGATCTATATGCTGCCAGGGAAGAATGGTGAAATTCGTGCTGCTGCTCTGGCCATCAACTGGGGAGATTATTTTGATCTGACTCTTGAGAAGCCGAGAGGGCTTTTCAAGTTGGTGGCCTCAATGAAGATCACGGAGCGAATCTTATGGCCGATTCATTTCATAGGAGAAGTGGGTGACGTCGCGAAGCTCTTGAAGGGAATCGCCTACCTGTATGAGAAAAAGCACAAGGTTCACCTCTCTCTCATGATGTCTCAACCAGGAGACCCCTATGCGCGGCTCAAGCGAAGCGTGCTTCGCGATCCATTTGTGTATTTCACGATGTATAACAGAGCCAAGGAGTATCAGGATCTGGAGTCATCTTGCAGGACGAAAGATGGAAGGGTTTCCATTTTTACAGAGACGCCCCTGACCTGAGGCTGGAATTTCTTATCCTTTAGAGGATTCCGTCTCGTCCCTCAGTTTAGAATGGATTAGATCCACTATGGACTGTGGCGAAGAGCTTATTGTTGCAGCCTTTCAACGCTGATAACATGAAAAGATTACTGTCGATAATTCCTTTTTGGAAGTGTGCGCCGCGAGCCGGGCTGCTTTTTCTGTTTGGTTGTTTCCCGGTTCAAGTCGGGGGAGAGACTATTGGAACTGTGGGCGATGAGCGGATGAAAGGGTTGCGGAGCTACGCAGCCACCGTTCTTAAGCATGGCCGGGATACTTACGGAATGAAACATAGCCCGCTCTTCGTTGATGCTCTCGAGGTCAGTACGATGAAGGCGCCGGAGAAGATGTATATCCATCGCCTTGGGGGCCCGGGTCCTCGCTCAAAGCAGCCTTTTCAGCCGGTTATCTCATCTAATCTCGCCTATCAGGGGAATCTCATGCGTTTCCTCGTAGGGATCAGTAATCTGACGGGTGATGGGCGCTATCGCGATGCTTACAAGGAGAGCCTCCGCTACTGCTTCAAGCACTATGCGGTAGCCAATGGGCTTCTGCAGATGGGGCACCATCGCTGGATCAATTTAAATACCGATGAGCAGGACGGCAATGACTGGCCAGCTGGAAAGAGCGGGCATGAGATGAAGCGGGACTATCCCTACTATCCAATTTTCTGGGACGCTGATCCAGTGGCAGCTCGCCGTATGATGACCGCGCATTGGGACTCCCATATACAGGATTGGGGGTTCATGAACTTCACCCGCCACGGAAGCTACGTGAAGGAGTTGAACGAGGAGACTATCTGGAACCAACCGGTCACCAAGCCGGTGGTAGGTATCGTCAAGGGCAACCTGACCTTCTTTGACTCGGGATCTGACATCATTTACGCGGGAGCTCAGCTGGGTCTTCTAAACGAGGACGACCGACCGTTGTTCTGGGCTCAGAGACTCTATGCCCGCTACTCGGAGAGTGCCCACCCAGACACGGGCCTGCCGCCATGGCATCATACATCCCTGCGGACCTTCGGCTCTGAGGAGAATCCCGTTCCCGAATATGCCCTGATTACCTCGGGTTCTGCGGGGCTGATGAATGGGGGAGGAATTGCCATGCTGAGGCTGGGTGAGGAGCTCGGAGCCAAGGGGCGTTACTACCGTGAAACAATGCTCAAACACCTCAAGGCTTACGCTAAGCATTGCTACAGACCAGAGGTCAACGAGATGCGCAACATGCTTTTTGACGGAACGGACCTTGCCGATCGTGATGCGAAGAATGCGAAGCCGGGAGAGGAGGTCAAAAGCTCGTGGATCCCATGGTCTCCGACTCCCACTAACATTCTCGCATTCGCCATCTGCTACAAGCAAAGCGCCAACAAGAATATCTGGGAGGCTTTGCGGGCGATGTGCCGGGGAAATAATTTCGGAGATATCGGGGATGGGACGAGTAAGGCTCCCCGGCTGAATCTTGAAACTGAGGAGGAAAATTACCTGTTCATCTTCCCGCTGGTGGAGCTTTTCAAGGCGACCCGCGACGAGGCCTATCTGGAACTGGGCCGGGTTATTGCCAACAATGCCTTCGGCAAACATTTCCGGGTTGAGCAGGGGCTCTTTACCCCGAGTCCGCTGCACCGTGTCGCGAATCTGTGTTCTGCTGAGCCACTGGCTCTTCTGACCCTTGAAGCAGCCCTGCAGGGTAGACTGAGCGAAGTGCCGTCTTATTCTGGCAGTAATGAGGGAGAGCAGATGCCTTTTCTCAGGGCCTCCAAATCCCGTGCCTATAAGCCCAGCGTATCTCATCTTCACTATCCTCATATCGAGACCGCCCTGTGTGATGACCTCTTGCCCTCCTCCTCCGGGGACACGAGCGTTCCGGTGATGTCCTGGCAGAACGTCCGGAAGCCAACCGAGGAAGCAGTTGTAATCTTTCCCGACGTGCTCGATGGGCCGGTGACAATTTCTGGAATAATTGACCATGCAGAGAGTCGGAACGCGGTCAGCGCGCTGCAGATTGACTCGCAACACCAATACACTCTTTCTGGTAACTTGGAGGGAAGTGGGGACCTCGCTATTTCGGTCAAGGGTGGGACTCATGCATGGGCCCCGGGCTCTGCCTGGACTACCACGGGCTGGTCTCCCTCAGAAACCTACAATATGGTGATGGATGTAGCGGAGGGAGCACAGTTCAGTTTCCATGGACTAATACAGGAAATAGGGGGTGCCTACACGTGGTGCGATGGCGCAGGGATTGTTAAAAATGGATCAGGGGTTTGTGTGCTCACGGCGGATTACACCCCAATCTACGATCCAGACCAACGAAACAACCGTGGGTATCGAGCTGATACCACGGTGAATGCTGGAGTGCTTATGGTCAACAACACCAGCGGGTCGGGAGTCAGTCCAAAATCGACCGTGGTGGTGAATCACGGCGCGGTCCTTAGTGGCAATGGGGCCATTGGGGCAGGGGGGAGCTCTTCCCTTGTGGTGGTCAACCCCGGGGGAAGAATTGATCCGGGAGACGGCATTGGAACTTTGACACTCCGGGACGGTCTGGAGCTCAGGGAAGGAGCTCGCATGCAATTCGAGATCGGGGGGCAGTCCGACCTCCTGAGAATTACTGGAGGCACGTTCCGCGGAAGTAAGCACCGCAGTGTGGTAATTACAATCAAGGACCGCGGTGGAGTGAAAGCCGGGCGGAGTTACAATCTGATCGACTTTACGGGTGCCAGTTTCGTGGATGTCGATGCTAATGATTTCCGTCTTGATAAGAGCCAGAATTTCCAGGGAACGTTTCATCTGGTGGGCACAAGGCTGCAATTCAGTGTGTTCGCGCCACGGCTCAGCCCCGAAACTCCTCCTGCGATGCCACCGGCTCCAGTCTCAGAGCCTGTGCTGCCCGTTGAGCAACAACGGAAGAGCTCTACTTACACCTGGTCCAGCAAGAACGGGGGAGAGTGGGAGGATTCTGCAAACTGGGAAAAGGGCAAGCGGCCTAACGATAAGAAGTCCGAGTGGGTTCAGTATGAATTCGAGAAGCTACGTAAGATTTCTGGGGTGCAGGTATACTGGTATGCCAATGGGAATGATCGTCAAATTCCTGAGAGCTGGCGTATTCTATATCGCCATCAGGGTCAGTGGAAGCCGGCGGAGCCTTTGGGGTCATACCCGGTCGAACTCGATCAGTTTAATGAGGTCACATTCAAGGCGTTCCAGACAGACTGTATCAGGTTGGAGGCTCGGCTGCGACCGGGTGTGTCTGCAGGCATCCATGAATGGCGGATTCTTCCCGAGGACGGCCGGTAGAGGTCTGGAGAATTGGCGAGTCCCCCGTGTTTCGAGGTGACTCAGGTTTTCCTGTCAAGGCGGCCCCGGGGCAGGAGGGAAAGGGCCTGCCGTAGACAAGCTCCTTTCCGAAAGGTCTTAAGGGTTGGCCTTGTGCTTCGCCTGACCCTTTTTCTGGGCGAGTAGCCACTCGTAAAGTGCGGGATCGTTGTAGGTTCGGGTCCATGAGTCATGCCCGACCCCCGGATATATCGTGAATTTGATATCGGCTCCACCCTCCTTGAGAAGTTTGATTGTCTTCTGCTGTTCGGCAAGGCGGACAACGTTGTCCCTGTCCCCATGGAAGGCCCATACTGGAATTTTGGCGAAGGCTTTCTGTAGAGCCTCCTTGTTCTCAATTCGGTTGCCGTGCCCGCATATGGGAGCGGCGGCAGCAAAGTAGTCCGGATAACGACTTACGATCTGATAAGTTCCAAAGCCGCCCATGCTCAGGCCCGTGATGTAAATTCGGGTGGGATCGATATTTCCCAGCCTCTGTGTCTCAAAATTGAGAATGCTCTTCACCTTGTCGATGGGTCCTTCGGGATGCCACCAGAACGACTTGGCATTGCGCCTGCCCTTATGGCTGTCATTCGGGCATTGCGGGGCGATCATGATAAATGGAAAGTGCTTTCCCTTAGCGATCAATTTTGGAGGTCCGTGAGCTAGGACCTGATCGAGGTTGCTCCCTCTCTGCCCCATCCCGTGAAGAAAGACGACAACGGGAAGCTTCTTATCGTTTTCGGCGGCGTTCTCTGGGAGGTAGAGCCAGTAGGGGATGCGGTCACCCTGATTGGGAGTGACCTTGATCATCTTTCCAGCGGCAGGTTCAGCTGCGAAGGCCCCCAGATAGGATAGAAATAGTCCGGCAAGAGTTACTGCCGCAGAGCGCATTTGCATCATGGCACTCAGAGTTCTGGGCCGGAGACCCACCGTCAAGTCCCGGGTGATCCGAGCCCCAGGTGGGAAGAGATCTTGTCAGGAAAAAACGGGAAGAACCGACCCGTCACATATAGGCAAAGGACGATCTTCGAGATCATGGATTCGTTGCTCCGGAGGAATTCCAAGAGAATGAAATATGCTAGCGTGGAGGTCAGCGGGGGTCGCGGCTGCGCTATCAGGGAAGGCGCCACTCTTATCGGAGGCTCCATAGAGAAGGCCTTCACTTACCCCGGCTCCGGCCAGTCCCACGGTGTAGACCTTGGGGTAATGATCACGCCCACCCGCGCCATTGACCTTGGGCGTGCGGCCAAATTCGGTGAGCAGGACGACGAGAGTGTCATCAATGCGGCCACTTTCGTGTAGATCGTCCAAGAGGGCCGAGAGACCCTGATCCAAGGGTGGAAGCATCTGCTTTTTAAGTCGATTGTATCCATCTGCGTGAGTGTCGAAATGAGCCCCCGCACTACCATTCAGGTCCCCCGCCGCTGCATACACGGTGACGAGAGGGACCCCGGCCCCGGTGAGCCGCCGGGCAGTGAGAAGGCTTTGTCCCAATACATGAGATCCATAGCGGTGATGTTGGCGCTCAGGCTCATCATCAACTTTGAAGGCTCGTCTGGTTTCTTCGTCCAGAAGCATGTCAAAGACCCGCTGCTGATAGTGTTCGAGAGGTTCGGTGGGCTGGGCGCTACCGGAAAGCTGAGTCAGGAGGTTCCTGCGATCTGCGAGACGTTGCTCATTCACGCCCTCGATAAAGTCAAAAGAGAGATGCCCTGAGACCGGAGATTTCCCGTCGTAAGGTTTCCCTTCGTCGGGCTTCATGATAATCGGGTCATACTTCATCCCGAGGAATCCTGCATGCTGGCCGTTGGCCCATCCGCCATCATAGATGGGATAAGGAAGGGCGACGTTGCCCGGGAGCTTGCTCTCGGGATCGTGCCGGGCATGGGCGACCATTGATCCGATGCTGGGCCAGTCCTTGCGGGTCCGCGGCCAGTTCTTGTCCGGTTTGGCGGGGGCATGCCCGGTGAGGTTCCAGTAAGCTGCGGAGCGATGCGAGGGAGCATCGTGATGCATGCTCCGGATCAGGGTCATGCGATGAACCTGTTTGGAGAGTAGAGGCAGGTGCTCGCAAACATGGTAGCCCGGGATGGTTGTAGGAATAGATCCGAAGGCACTCTTGATATTACTGCCAGCATCAGGCTTAAGATCAAAGCTGTCGATATGGCTCAGGCCACCCCAGGCAAAGACGACGATACAGCTTTTAGCCTTACCGAATCCGCTAGTCTCATGGGGCCCGATGGCATTGGCAGTCTTTGAGAGTGAAAGATAGCCCGGCAGGCCCATGCCCAAGGCTCCAGCGCGAAGAAGGTCCCTGCGAGTCAGGGAGGTGGGCTTCTTGAATCGGCGCTTACTCATTGGTGCGGTGACTTCTGGGCTCTTGTAATTTTACCGGTTGTTGAATCAACGATCAGCCGAAGTGTCGCATACTCCTGCCGATCAGATAAGCGGGAAATCCGCTTTCGGAGGGGGGCCGGGTAGTCCGACGATGCGACAGGAGGTCTTCTTTCCCCTCGTCAGGTTCCTGTAATCTCGCCACGGTTCGGAAATGAATCTCAGCAAACAGCTTGTTACCGCTCTTTTTGTGGCAGGGATACTGGGAATTCCTGTGCAGGCCGAGGAGGAGAAACCTTTTCATGAGATCTGGGAGGAACAGGTGCCGGTGATGGGGCACCTGGCGGTGGCAATGAACGGTACGGTGCTGGTGTTCAAGGAGGAGCGGGAGAGGAAACGGGTGGAAGTGAAACGCAGTGAGGATGGAGGTCTGACGTGGAGCGATCCGATCGTAGTGGGTGAGAGAGTCGCGATCGGTGCCGACATGTCCGATGATGGACGTTACAAGGGCGAGCACGTGGGATGGAGCGAGCTCGGGAATGTCACGGTGGACGAAAGCACCGGTGACATCATGGTTTTTGCGATGGGGCTGGCTCCAAGCAACACGCTTTACCGGAGCGTGGATCATGGCAAGACGTGGCGGACCGAGAAAACCCTGATAAAGGCTGACGGTAATGGCTGGCTGGCGACCACTTACTGCTGTGATCCGGGAATTACCCTCAAGCATGGGAAGAAGAAAGGCCGGCTTCTGATGCCGTCCCAAGTCTTTGTAGGATCTGTGAACAAGGACGGGAGCAGGACCTACCTAAATAAGGGGCAAGGGCGTAAGTTCTTCGCAAAGCGTTACAGTAATGCTCTTTACAGTGATGACGGAGGAAGAACGTGGCTTCCGAGTGATCCGTTTCCGCTCCTCGGCAGTTCCGAACCGGGTCTTCTTGAATTGCAGGATGGTCGAATCTATTACAACGCCCGGACCCATTCGCGGCCCGGAAATAAACTGGTGGGGGAGAGCCTCGACGGTGGAGAAAGCTGGGTGGAGGCTCGAGAGGATGATGAGCTGTTCGATGGTCCCCCTGATGTCTATGGATGCAAGGGCGCCCTCGCCAAGCTTCAGTACAAGGGCCGAGAGGTTCTGCTGTTCAGTGCTCCGGGACGTCGAGATAAGCGAGACGATATTACGATTCGGGCGAGCCTCGACGGAGGAGTGACCTGGCCTATTAGGCGGCTCCTGAAGGAGGGGCCGGGGAATTACACGTGGCTGGCGGTGGGTAGAAAAGATACGCCCAGCGAGGGTATGATCTATCTGCTTTCCAACAAGGACTGGATGGCGCGCTTCAACAACGCGTGGGTCTTTTCAGAGGACTAGAAGATTGGAGTTCCTAATATTTGTGGGTCAGAAATAGGAGCTGGGAGGTCAGGCATTCATGAGCCTGCTGTCCCGCTCTGGGGGGCTGCGCGGTTCTGCGTATTGTGCTGATTGTCCAGTTTATGGGGATAAACGAAGGCGGGTTGCCGGGTTTCTGGAAATCGCGCGGATAGGATGCGGTTGGAGGGGCAGATTCAGAAATCTCTATCATGAAAGCAAAGTTCCCATTCAGCCTGCCCCTAGCGATTTTCACCACTAGTGCTCTCCTCGCGGTTGCGCAGGACGACCCCAGTCTCGTCTTGGTCGCTCCCGATGATACCTTTCCAGGTATTGTGGTTCCTGGCATTCCTGATCTTCCGCCAGTCACGCAAAACCTTGATTACGGGGACGCTCCCGAAGATAATCCCCAGTATCCGACTCTCCAATCCAGTAATGGAGCACGCCATTTGGTGATCCCCTCACCGGATGGCTTCTTGCTCACGCTGGGAACAAAGGTTGATACCGAATTGGATGGCCAGCCCTCCGCGGGAGCCTTGGGAGATGATGCCCAAGGCCCTCTCGATGATGAGGACGGGGTCGTCTTCCTCAACTCCCTTGCGCCTGGCGCGATGGCTAAGATCGAAGTCTGGTCCTCCGGAGAGGGTCAGCTCGATGCGTGGGTAGACTTTAACCGGGATGGGATCTGGAGTCCGGGAGAAAAAATCTTCGATGGTGAAGGGCTGGTGACAAACCTTAATGTGCTTGGATTTACCGTGCCGCCCTCGGCTATGGTTGGTGATACCTATGCCCGTTTCCGCATCAGCTCAGGTGGGGTTGTCGAACCTACCGGGCTCGCTCCTGATGGCGAGGTAGAAGATTACCTTGTCGCCATTGGGGAGAATGGAGGGGGAAATCCGGATCCATTAAAAGACTGGGGGGACGCTCCGGAGGGCATCGCCCTGCAGAACGGCACCGCGAGCTATCCTGTAACTGATGGGAATGGCGGGGCATATCATCTCCTCACTAATAGCCTCTATCTTGGCACTTCGGTGGACCCGGAGAGTAATGGAAGCCCAAGCAGTCTTGCTCTGAGAGATGACGTTAATGCTCCTGTTGATGATGAGGATGGGATCACTTTCACCTCGGCGATTTTTCAAGGCGGACTTGCCACTCTGGAGGCCGTCGCAAGCGCTTCTGGGCGTATTGACGCATGGGTTGACTTTAACCAGGATGGGGACTGGCTCGACATCGGAGAGCAGATCTTCGCCAGTCATTCGGTTGTGGCGGGCGTGAATAGTCTGAGCTTTCTAGTTCCCGCCACGGCGGCGACCGGCGGGACATATGCCCGCTTCCGGATCAGTTCGAGTGGAGGGCTTGATCCAGGCGATGGAGCTCCGGACGGAGAAGTAGAGGACTACCATTTTGGTCTCGAAGGCGGGGGCCAGCCCAGTGGTGAGTTTGACTGGGGTGATGCCCCAAACTCTCCCGCGCTCCAGATTGAATATCCGACTCTCGATAACGATTCGGGCGCCTATCACCTGATAGCCAACGGGATCTACCTTGGAGCGATGTGCGATCCAGAATCAGATGGCCAGCCTCACTCTCTTGCATTGGGAGATGATAATGACGGATTTGATGACGAGGACGGGGTGTTCTTTTCGAGCGCCAATCCCTCGGGAATCCCGGTGATGGAGCAGGGTTCTTCTGAGCAGATAGCGGTGGTCGCCTCCGCACCGGGATATATCAACGCGTTTCTCGACTTTAACCGGGATGGAGATTGGGCTGATCAAGGAGAGCACATTGTGGTGGATGGGGTAGCAGTTGCTGGTGCTAATGTTTACAGCTTCCCTGTCCCATCTTCTGCGCAGGAGGCATGGACCTACCTCCGGGTTCGCATCAATTCGGCAGGGGGCTTGGGATCCACGGGAGGCGCTGCCGATGGCGAGGTCGAAGACTATGTTGTTGAAATTCAGAAGAATAGCAATCCGGTGCAGATAGACTGGGGTGATGCTCCAGACCAAATCGCTGACGCCACGGATTATCCCACAATGGATCTAAGCAGTGGGGCCTCCCACCAGATTGATGATCTCTTTCTCGGGGAATGGATCGATCCGGAGCCAGATGGCCAGTCAAGCGCGATGGCACTAGGTGATGACCTCGACGGGAATGATGACGATGATGGAGTCCGGTTTCTGACCCCCATGGTTTCAGGGTCTTATGCCCTGGTCCAAGTGTATCCTACCATGACTGGGATTCTTGATGCGTGGATTGACTGGAACGGAGACAAGGACTGGACTGACGTGGGAGAACAGGTCTTCAACAGCGTGACCGTTAACCCTGGACAGGTCCTCGTTTTCAAGGTTCCCACAATCGAGAAGCCTCTGAAGACCTTCGCCCGGTTCCGTCTGAGTCATGGGGGCTCAAGTTATGATGGGCACCAGATTGGGGGCGAAGTGGAGGACTACCGGGTCAAGGTAGGGAAGAAGTCGGGGTGGGTTCTCGAGCCCAAGCTTCCGAATATGCTCGCGCTGAACTGGGATGCGGAGCTGGGAATGAACTACTTCATACAAAACAGTGCGACTCCCCAGGAGTGGATCCGGGAGAATCTTGGGGAGCACGAAGTGCCGCGGGTTGATGAGCTTTTTCCCACCGGCGTAGCGTGGGATTCTCTGCCGGTAATGAACTTCGGGGCCGATGGCGGACCTTCGCAGGTCCGGCCCTGGTGGGAAGGTTCCCGGGAGCCGGTTCGGATGTCTCGCGAGTTCGGGGTCGACCGCTCTAAAACGATGAGCCTCTTCAGGGTGATTGCGATGCCGAAATAATCCACCGGCATACGTCCCTGGCAAACTGCTCTGCGGTAAGAAGCCCGGTCCTGAAGAGGGCCGGGCTTCGTGGGTTCGAGGGTAAATTCTTCCGTGGGCGGGCGGCAGGCAATTTTTGAACGCATTTTATGGAAATCGAGTGAGGTGACACCGGTTGGAAGGACCAGATCAATAACTATTCCTCATGAAACTTAAATCCTTCTTAGGTCTTCCCCTAACCCTTCTCGTCGCTAGTGCCCAACTGGTATTCTCTCAGGACGGTCCCGATGACGTGACGACAACTCCGGGGCGCATCTCTACTAATATTGCAGGAGCAGATCTTCCAGGTATCCCGGGAGATGTCGATTTTCCGCCTGCTGCACTTCATATTGATCTGGGAGACGCTCCAGACAATGCACTAAGTGCTTTCAGTAACTCTCCGAGTTATCCAACTCACCTTGCTAGTGGCGGTGCATACCATCATGTGGTCACGCAACCGGGGGGGTTTAGGCTCACACTGGGCAACTGGGTTGATGCCGAGATGGATGGACAACCTCATGCCGCGGCGCTGGGCGATGATTCTCTTGGGCCACTTGCTGATGAGGACGGAGTTGTATTCATCGATCCTTTGATATCAGGGTTGAATGTGACGATTCAGGTGTGGGCCTCCGGAACCGGAAAGCTCGACGCATTTTTTGACTATAACAAGAATGGAAGCTGGATGGATCCGGGTGAATACGTGTTCAACAGTGAGCCGCTGGTGGCAGGTTTGAACGTTCTCTCTTTTGTAGTGCCCCCATCAGCTCTTCTTGGAGATACCTTTGCACGCTTCCGGCTGAGTAGCTCAGGAGTGTCTGGTCCCACTGGGATGGCTCCCGACGGGGAGGTGGAGGATTATCTTATCAAGATCGACGATGATACGGGTTCGATCCCGAATGTCGTGAAAGACTGGGGTGATGCACCGGAAGGTAATTCCCATCATCTGATTAATTCTGGGGTGACAGCGAACTACCCCGTTACGGATGCAAATGGTGGAGCGTCTCATATTCTATCCAATGATCTCTGTCTTGGAATGGGAGTCGACTCGGAGCCTGATGGAATGCCGGGCGCTTCCGCCTACCTCGATGATTTTGACTATTCAATTAATGACGAGGACGGAATCCTGTTTCCCTCTGGCATTAATGCCGGTGTGAATGCCCCGATACAGGTCGTAGTCAACATGCCAAGCAAACTGGATGCTTGGATAGACTTCAATGGGGATGGCGATTGGTTGGATAGCGGGGAGCAAATTTTTACTAGTGAGCCGGTTGTTGGAGGGCTGAATACATTGAGCTTTCCAGTGCCCCAGTTGGCCACCTCTGCAACCTATGCGCGCTTTCGAATCAGTATGGCCGGCGGCTTAACTCCAAGCGGAGAGGCTCCAGATGGAGAGGTTGAAGATTACCGGATTGACATAGGATCATCCCAACTCGCCGATGAGGATTGGGGCGATGCGCCGGAGGGGCTGCTCTTGGCGAGCGGGGTGGTAGCGCAATATCCTGTAACTTCTACCAACAATGGGGCCAGGCACATGCTTGGTAGCGATATCTACCTCGGCACGAGAGTTGATTCAGAGCCCAATGGGCAACCCGATCAATGGGCTGAGGGAGATGATCTGGCGGGGATTGATGATGAGGATGGCGTCTTCTTCGGTGTCCTACAACAGGGCACGATAGCGCAAATAGGAGTTGTGGCCTCAAATGCGGGGTTCATCAATGCCTTCCTTGACGCGAATGCAGACGGCGATTGGAACGACCCGGGTGAAGTCGTAGTTCTTAACGGCCTCGCGGTGGCAGGAATGAACGTCTACAACTTCACCGTTCCTTCGTCAGCAGCCACTGGGAATACTTTCTTACGGGTTCGAATCAATTCGACTGGGGGTCTTGGGCCTGCTGGTCCGGCCGCGGATGGAGAAGTCGAAGATTACGTGATCCACATCAAACCGGGCTCGCCGGTGCTGGTAGACTGGGGGGATGCTCCGAATTCCTACTCTACCCTGGCGGGAAGTAGTGGGCCCTCCCATGAAATTGACGCCCTCTTCCTTGGAAAGAAGATCGATCCAGAGCCAGATGGGCAACCTAGTCTTGTGGGTCTAGGCGATGATTTTGACGGCAACGACGACGAGGATGGAGTTCGTTTCCTGACTCCGATGGTCTCGGGGTCCTACGCCCTGGTTCGGATTTACCCGACCTTCACTGGAATTCTCGATGCCTGGATTGACTTCAATGGGGATGGAGTGTTCTCACCAAACAGCCAGTCCACCGAGCGAATCTTCAACAGTGTGACGGTGAACCCTGGACAGGTGCTGGTGTTCAAGGTTCCCAAGATCAAGAAGCCTCTGAAGACCTTTGCCCGGTTCCGCCTGAGTCATGGAGGCTCAAGTTATAATGGTCACCAGATTGGGGGCGAGGTGGAGGACTATCAGGTCAAGGTCGGGAAAAAGTCGGGATGGATTCTCGAGCCTAAGCTTCCGAATATGCTCGCGCTGAACTGGGACGCGGAGCCGGGAATGGACTACATCATCCAGAACAGTGCGACTCCCCAAGAGTGGATTCAGGAGAATCTCGGAGAGCGCGAAGTGCCGCGGGTTGATGAACTTTTTCCTGCCGGCGTGGCATGGGATTCCCTGCCGACCGGTGACGAAGGTGGTGAGGTGCCTGCGGTTGGGGAGGGCAATCACCCAGTTCTGTGGGATCTGTCGATGATGCGCCCCGAGGCTGATGGCGGACCTTCGCAGGTTCGACCCTGGCGGGTGGGTCCTCGGGAGCCGGTCAAGATGTCTCGTGAGTTCGGAATCAACCGCTCTAAAACGTTGAGCCTCTTCAGGGTAATTGCGATGCCGGAATAACCCACCGGCATAAGCCCCCGGCAAATTGCCCTGCGGTAAGAAGCCCGGTCCTGAAGAGGGCCGGGCTTCGTGTGTTCGAGGTAAACAGGTTACTCAGATGGAGAAAGATCGGACGGCCACAGGGAAGAAAGGGCCTTCTTCACAATTTTCTCGGCGCCGACTGCGGGAGGGCCCAGGTGTCTGGTGTAGACTTGGCCGCCCCAGTTGGGGAGCCGGCCCACCTCGTAGCCTCCGCGAGCACCAAGGGCAAGGGCCTCGTCCACCGCGACGTAACCCTCGTAGCCATTGGTGAAGGCAAAAGTCATGGTGTTCCGGAAAGGAGCATGCTTGTCGATCCAGAGTTCATACTGGCAGAACATCTCATGGGGCATGGTAGTGAGGCACCATTCGCGTCCTAGCATCACGGCGTGAGCGTCAAAGCGGCGACCAGGGGGCTGCTTTCCTTGTTTGATGAGATTCTGGATTCGTCGTAGTTGCTTCATCCGGCCCCCGTTGTTCTTTTCAAGGTCCATCATTTCAGCGAGAAGCTCCCGGTCCGGGAGGGGCGCGGAGGGAAGAGTGACTGTGGTGGACTTCACGGAAAGCATACTGGTCGCGATAGGCCTACTATCCTCAATGGCTTTGAGGCTGGCATCCCCGAGGCGACGGCCAGCCTCCTCCGCCTTCTCATGAGTGGAGCGGAGGGGGAAGCCATTGATGTTTCCACCGCAACCCTGACCGAAGACGGTAATGACATTACTACCGAGAACGTCCCGAATCCGTTTCCCCGCGGCTCCCGGGAAGTCGGCGCTGGTGAGTTTGCTGGTGTGGGGAACGATCACTGGATGGGCGGCATGCTCAAAAAGTACGGCGAGAGGTTTGCTGGTCCGGAGACTGTCCGCCACGAGGACGTTAACCCATGGAACGGCCGGGCCCATGCGGTTGACTCCCATAAAGACATGGCCGTTTCCGGTGTTGGTGAGGCGTCGGTTAAAGCCGACCTGAACGGAAGAGCGTCCGGCCCGAAGGGAGACTGGTTCGGCTTGTTTTCGGGCTTCCGCTACCACCGCAATGATGGAGTCAAGGGTGCGATCATTCCACCGGGAGCCTTCATCGTTGGATACGGTGGAGCGGCCGCGGGGGCCGAGGGCGGCGGAGGCATGGGTGTGACTGAAGTTGAGAAGTGTATGTTTGACTTCGCACTTCTCCCGGATTTCAGCTCGCAGTTCGTCACACGTCTCGAAGCTGGCCATGATGAGGTCCAGTCCCACGATGGCGACCGCATTTCCTAGTTGATCCTCGAGATAGAGACAGCGGGCGAAAAGAGGGTCTCGCACGCCGATGCTCTTCCGGAAGTAGTGCTGGATTTCCAGCCTGGCCCTCGGTGTGATTTCCTGCTCTGCGGCCCCAGCTCTGATCCTCGCATGGGAGGAAAGGGTCGACAGGGTGATCAGGCAGGTGAGAAAAATAGGCCTGAAATTCATGATGACTCGGTTTGTGAGCTGTTATATTTTCAGCTTGTTACAAGGTCCACCAGTGGAAAGATGTTGGGGGGCGGAATGGCAGGACGAGGAGGGATTGGGCAGGCGCTTTGGGTTGAACATGGAGTTCTGGCAGTGCACTCTCACCTTGTGCCTGACCTTGCGAAAGAGATGTTGCGTAAGGCCTTCGGGTTTGAGGAGTTTCTCGACGGTCAGGCGGGAATCGTGGAAAACATTCTCGGTTCGCAGGATGGCCTGGTGGTAATGCCCACCGGAGGAGGGAAGTCTCTTTGCTATCAACTCCCAGCTCTCTGTCTTGAGGGTGTCACAGTGGTGGTCAGTCCCCTCATCGCCCTGATGAAGGACCAGGTGGATGCACTGGTAGACAAGGGGCTGGCAGCGACTCTCATTAATTCAACCGTCTCTCATGCAGAGCAGCGACATCGGATCGATCGCATGGTCAGGGGAGACTATAAGCTGGTTTATGTGGCTCCCGAGAGGTTCCGCGCGGAAAGTTTCGTATCGGCTATGCGTGGAGTAAAAGTGGGACTTCTCGCTATCGACGAGGCGCATTGCCTGAGCCAGTGGGGACATGATTTTCGGCCGGATTATCTTCGGTTGGGAGAAGCGCGGGCGGCTTTGGGGGGTCCTCAGTGTGTGGCCTTTACGGCTACGGCCACCCAAGTGGTCCGGGAGGATATAGTGAAGGTGCTCAAATTACGGAAGCCCTTTCAGACTGTCACTGGATTTGCGCGGGCCAATCTGAGTTTTAATATCAACCCGGTCGAGACCAAGGCTGCCAAGTTCCGGCGAACCCGCGAGATTCTCAAGGAGCATCGAACAGGAATTGTCTATTGTGCGACACGTAAGCGGGTGGAGGAAGTAGCGGAAACCCTTCATAGCTGGGGTGTGAATTGTATTGGGTATCATGGTGGGATGACGGAACAGGAACGGGAGAAAACGCAGGATCGCTTTATCTGTGGTGAGGTGGATGTTGCAGTTGCCACTAATGCTTTCGGGATGGGGATCGATCGCGCAGATGTCCGATTCGTTATTCACTTCGAAGTTCCGGGCAGCGTAGAAGCCTACTATCAGGAAGCCGGCCGTGCTGGTCGGGATGGAGAGGCCGCCTATTGTGAGCTTCTCTGGAATTATGCGGATACCCGGACCCAGGAATTTTTTCTCGAGGGGGCAAACCCGGGCTATGGAACAATCTGCCAGGTGTACGAGCACCTTTACCAGGAGGCCGACGAACAGGGGGAGATTCATGCTACCATCGAGGAGATTACCGGGGCAGTGGAGGTAAAGAATGGCATGGCGGTAAGCAGTGCTCTTTCCGTCCTGGCACGCGGTGGCTATCTAGAACGCTTTGATCTGCCGGGGCAGCGAAGGCGAGGAACACGCTTGAAGCGGCCCGAGGTGCAAACCGGTCAGTTGGGAATTGACCGGAATGCGCTTGAAGAGAAGGAGAATCGCGATCGGAAAAAACTGAAGGCGATTGTGGCTCTGTGCTATGGCGCGGTCTGCCGTCAGCAGGCCATTCTTGAATACTTTGGGGAAAGTGAGCCGGGAGAGTGCGGCACTTGTGACGTATGTCGTAGTGATTATGGGACAGATCGGAGAGAGCCGACGGAAAGGGAGGATCTTCTGGTGCGCAAAGCCCTGAGTGGGGTGGCCCGTATGAGTCGACGAACAGATAAGGGGTGGGAGGGAATCTTCGGAA
>TARA_B100001057_G_scaffold500383_1_pt1 | contig 17481 bp, 18 predicted proteins | sample TARA_B100001057 | Tara Oceans TARA_B100001057 (sample SAMEA2621839) | marine metagenome | biome: marine biome (ENVO:00000447); feature: surface water layer (ENVO:00002042); material: "saline water (ENVO:00002010), including plankton (ENVO:xxxxxxxx)" | depth 5 m
AATCTGTTGTCAGATCTGGTTGGATCTGAAACAACAATCACTCTTACGCTAGTTCTTTCTTCAATTTCATTCACTCTCGCTCTTCTTTCATTGAGAAGAAATGTAGACATATCAGAGGAAACAACTGCCCTTACTTCGCCACTTTTCTTTTTACTAGCCTCTTCTTCTATTAATCTAAGCACAGCGGTAGATAAACTAGCTACATCCTGAGTCCAACGTTCTTGAAGAGAGGGCCTTAATCGTTGTCGAGACATCTCCATTAGTCCGAATCTAGATATTCTTCCAACTTGCACTTTAGCTCTATCAATGGAAAGAGCAGACCAAAGTTTATCTTCTACTGCTCTCTTATTTTTTAATGACAGCATATCTATAAAGTCGATGACAACAAGGCCCCCAATATCTCTTAATCTTAGTTGCTTTCCAATTTCTACCGCCGATTCTAGATTTGTATTAAGAGCAGTTTCTTCGATGTCACTACCTCCAGTGGCTTTTGCAGAGTTTATGTCTATCGCTACCAAGGCTTCAGTCTGATCAATTACTATTGATCCTCCGCTTGGAAGAGACACTTCTCTTTGATATGCAGTTTCAATCTGACTTTCTATTTGATAACGAGTAAATAGCGGAATAGCCTCATCATATTTTTTTATTTTATCCTCAAAGTCTGGCATTAGCTTAGAAGTAAAATCATGAGCTTTTTCATAGGCTTCATCAGTATCTACCAAAACTTCAGTTATATCATCTCTGAGAAAATCTCTTAACGAACGAGATATCAAATCATTTTCTCTGAATATCAAAAAAGGAGCTTTTCTTAATTGATTTGCTTCTAGAATTGCATCCCAAAGATTAAGCAAATATTCTAGATCCCATTTTAATTCTTCCAAAGAAACTCCATCACCTGCTGTTCTTACAATTAACCCCATGTCTTTAGGGATTTTAAGCTGTTTCAACTTATCTCTTACCTCGTCCCTTGCCTTGCCTTCAATACTTTTAGATATACCTCCTGCATCTGGACTATTGGGCATAAGGACAAGATAATGACCCGGTAAAGAAATAAAAGTGCTTAATGCTGCTCCTTTATTTCCTCTTTCTTCCTTTTCTACTTGGACGATGATTTCTTGACCTTGAGTTAATATTTCATTAATTGGAGCATTGGTTTGTTTCTCTTGATAAAGACCAGGATTTAATTCTTTTACAGGCAAGAATCCATGCCTTTCAGACCCAAAGTCAACAAATGCTGCACCTAAGCTCTGCTCTATTCTAGATACCTTTGCTTTATAAATATTAGATTTCTTTCTTTCTTGTCCAACTTGCTCTAAATCGAAGTCGTATATACTTTGACCATCAACCAAAGCGACGCGCAACTCTTCAGGTTGAGTTGCGTTGATAAGCATTCTTTTCATTTTTATTTCCCGTGTAGGGAAGCAGATAGCAAAAGCTAGTATTTTTAATGTGGTAGGCGGATTACGTAAATATGCCACGCCTACGTAGCAATTGTTCTTGAGAGCTTAAGCCTCTCTGCTTCTTTAATTAATTCAAATTCTTTATGCGCCTTACAATTAGCTCATTAAAATGCGCAAACAGAAGCGTATAATAGCTCATTAGCCCTCTAGATTAAAGTATTGTTTATATGGAAGACATTTTTCACCCAGTTTCTTCATTCGAAGTTACACCGGACTATTCTGGTGTAAGGTTAGATAATTGTCTTATCTCTTTGATGAAAGGGCTCCCAAGAACAAAAATTTATTCAATAATAAGGAAAGGAGAGGTAAGAGTTAACAAATCTAGAGCTAAACCAAGACAAAAGTTAGTTGTAGGAGATATTATACGTATGCCACCATATAGAGTCTCTACAAAAAATTCTGTCTTTACTACTCAAAAAGATAAAGAAAAGATAGCTCAATCTATTCTTGTAAAGGAAAAAGAATTTTTAATCATCAACAAACCAGTAGGAATAGCTTCACATGGAGGTAGTGGTCTTTCATCAGGTGTTATCGAGATTGTTAGGTCAATTGATCCTATTTTTAAAAATGCTCAACTTGCTCATAGAATTGATAGAGACACCTCAGGTTGCTTGGTTGTTGCTCTTAGAAAATCTTTCTTAAGAAAATTACACTCTGAAATTCGAAACAAACAGGTTGACAAGATCTATGATCTAATTACTTTTAATGACTGGCCTAAAGATTTAAATTTAATTGACGAGCCTTTAACTAAGAAGAAATCAATTTCGGGTGAAAAAGAGGCATTTGTGGAACAGAAAGGAAAGAAGTCTATTACAGAATTCAAATTGATTAAAAATCAAAAAGGTCTTTCACACTTGAAAGCTAAAATAATTACTGGAAGAATGCATCAAATAAGGGCGCATGCTAAATTCAAAGGCTTTCCTATTGTTGGAGACAGGAAGTATGGAGACGCATTACTTAACAAAGGTGTTAAGAATGTAAATTTGAACAGAATGTTGCTTCATGCCACTTCAATTAATTTTAAAAATTTAGATATTGAATGCTCCACTGAATTACCTAAAATATTTTTTAATATTATGTCATGAGGATTTTAAATCTTAACGAAGGATCTTTTCCTATAAATATTTCTATGGAGGTAGAGGAAATTAATATTCCTAATATAGGCAATCTCAAAAAAAATCTAATCTTTGAAGCAAAAATAAATAAAATTTCTAAAGGTCTATATAAATGCGATGGGAAAGTTGAAGGTTGCTTTATTGATAAATGCCAAAATTGTCTTGAAGAAACAGAAATTTCTGTTTTGAGTTTAATTGATAGTGCTATCAAAGATAAGTCAGAACTTCACACTGACACTTCAAACCAAGATCAGACGCATTATCAAAATCTTGAATACTTTGATTTGAAGAGATTTATAGAAGAAGAGGTAGCTATTCTTTATCCAGATATAGTCAAATGTGAACAAGATTGTTTAATAAAGGATTCCCATGAACGGGAAGAAAAAAATCTCCCATTCAAAAAAATTAGAGACTTGATTGAAGAGTTAATTTAAAATCCGCGCCGGAGCATATTATGGCAGTACAGAAAAGTAAAAAATCAAAATCTAAAAAGCTACAAAAGAGAGCTCATCAATCTCTTTCTAATCCAACACTCTCTGTCGATCAAGTTACAGGTGAGAGGCATTTGAGACATCAAATGACAGCAGATGGATTTTATAGAGGAAAAAAGGTAGTTGAAATCAAGCAAAAAGACGAAGATCTAGAGGAGTAAAATCTTGACTAGAAAAATTGGTTTTGTCTTTCCAGGACAAGGCTCTCAATCGGTAGGAATGCTATCTGAACATTTTAGATCTTCTAAAATTTTCAATTCTATCTTCGATATTTCCAAAGAAGTATTAAACATAGATTTCAAGGGAATTATTCAAAACGGAACACCTGAAGATCTTGCTGTTACTCAAATCACCCAACCTTTGCTGCTCACAGCCAATCATGCACTATGGAAAATATCAAAAATTGATTTAAAAGAGGTAGAGCTCATGGCTGGTCATTCTTTAGGAGAATATTCAGCTTATGTAGCCGCAGAAGCTTTGCAATTTGAAGATGCTTTATCACTTGTTTCCTTGAGAGCTAAGTTTATGCAAGAGGCGGTCAGAGAAGGTGAAGGTGGAATTGCTGCAATTATTGGTCTCAAGAAAGAAGAACTTTCTTCTATTTGTGATGAGATTACAAACAATGGCGATCTGGTAAGTATGGCCAATATTAACTCTGATAGCCAGATAGTTATATCAGGAACAAAATTAGGAGTAGATAAAGCAATATCAATTTGTAAAGAGAGAGGTGCTAAAAGAGCTATCCCTTTGGCAATGAGTGTACCTTCCCATTGCAAATTGATGACACCAGCTTCTCTTAAATTTTCTGATGAGCTAGATAAGGTAGAGATTAAAGAGCCTAAAACCAAAGTAATTCAAAATTTCTCTGTTTCACACACTCATGATTTAACTAAGATCAAACAAAATCTTGTTTCCCAACTATATAGTCCCGTGAGGTGGTCAGAGACAATGCAATTATTTAAGGAGTTAGAAATAAATGAATTCTATGAATGTGGGCCGTCTAAAGTCCTCACAGGTTTGGTTAAAAAGCAATTTTCAGATATGAATTTATATTCCTTAGACGATTATGAAACTTTAAAATCTTTTCAAGGTACTTAATATGAAAAACGCATTGATAACAGGAGCCAGTAGGGGAATAGGAAAAGCTATAGCTATTGAGATGAAAAATAATGGATACTCGGTTATTGGCACTTCGACTACACAAAGTGGTGCTGACGAGCTTAATCAGATTGGTATACATGGATATGTTCTTGACTTAAGTTCAAGGAATTCCATTGAACAATTTTGGAATAAACTTAATGAGGATGGCTTTAGCATTTCTGTTCTAGTGAATAATGCCGGAATAACTCGAGACAATATCATCTTAAGAATGACGGATGAAGAATGGGAAGATATCATGAATGTACACCTTTATGGGACATTTCAGTTATCTAAAAGAGCATTGAAAATGATGCTCAAGTCTAGATGGGGAAGAATTATAAATATTTCTTCAGCTTCAGCCTCTATAGGAAATAGAGGTCAATCTAATTACGCTGCGGCTAAAGCTGGTGTTGAAGCTTTCACAAAATCTTTGGCCAAGGAAGTTGGAAAAAGAGACATAACAATAAATGCTGTAGCTCCAGGTTTTATCACTACTGATATGACCCTAAATAATGATGGAGTAAATGAAGACTACGTCATTAAAGAAATACCTTTGGGTAGATTTGGTGAACCAGAAGAAGTTGCTAATTTGGTTAAATTCCTTTGTTCAGATGAATCATCATATATTACTGGACAAACTATCCACATTAATGGCGGCCTTTACATGTAGGATTGACATTGCAAATTTTGTTTCAATTTAAATAAAGAAAAAATCTTTAAAATCAGTATAATGCTGAAATTCTGAGACTTACATTTTCTTTTTAGACGGGAGATTTAATATGAGTGTTGAAGATAGAGTTCAAAAAATTGTGTGTGAACAGCTTGGCGTTTCTGCTGAAGAGGTCAAATTAGAAGCTTCTTTTATTGATGATCTTGGTGCGGATTCTCTTGATACTGTTGAATTAGTAATGGCTTTTGAAGAGGAGTTTGAAATAGAGATTCCTGACGAAGAAGCTGAAGGAATTCAAACTGTAAAGAATGCCGTCGATTTTATAAACAATAATTCTTAATTATAGCCTTTAGGCTTCATGTCCAAGAGAAGGGTAGTAATAACCGGACTAGGTCTATTATCTCCCGTGGGAAATGATGTCCCGTCATCTTGGAATAATATAACTAAAGGTAACACTGGTGTTAAACCGATTTCTACCTTTGATGTATCTAAATTTGAAACTAAATTTGCGGCTACAGTTGACTGCAATATTTCTGAATTTATAGATAAAAAGGAAATTCGAAGAACAGATACATTCATACAATATGGATTAGTTGCTTCTAAAGAATGTATTGAGGATTCTTTTATAAATTTAGATGAAATTGATCTTACAAGATTTGGTGTCTCTATCGGGTCTGGAATAGGTGGATTGGGCACTATTGAAGAAAATCAGGTTAAGCTCACTGAGAATGGTCCAAAGAAAATTTCACCTTTCTTTGTTCCTGGTGCAATATCAAATATGGTTTCTGGCTATGCTTCACTTAAGTACGGGCTCAAGGGGCCAAATATATCAATCGCAAGTGCTTGTTCTAGCGCTAGTCACTCTATAGGATTTTCATTTAGAAGCATTGCCTATGGAGATGCAGATATGATGCTTACGGGTGGAGCTGAAATGGCAACAACACCTTTAGGGATTGCTGGTTTCAATGCCGCTAAAGCGTTGTCTACAAATAATGAAAATCCGGCTGGAGCAAGCAGACCCTGGGATAAGGATAGAGATGGTTTCGTTTTAGGAGAAGGATCAGGTTGCCTTCTTCTTGAAGACTATGATCATGCTAAGGCAAGGGGTGCAAAAATATATGCCGAGATTGTAGGATTTGGAATGAGCGCTGATGCTTACCACATAACTTCGCCTCCTGAAGGAGGACTCGGTGCTGCAATTTCTATGGAAAATGCTTTATCGGATGCAAAAATTATATCTTCAGAAATAGATTATATAAATGCACACGGAACATCTACACCAGCAGGTGATATAGCAGAAACAGAAGCTATTAAATCAGTATTTTCAAACTCTTTAGATGATTTAGTTGTAAGCTCAACAAAATCCATGACAGGTCATTTGCTTGGGGCCGCTGGTGCAATAGAAGCTATTTTTTCCATTTTAAGCATCAATGATAATATTTGTCCGCCCACCATAAATCTAGATAATCCCGATTCAGGTTGTGATCTTAATTATTCAGCTAAACAATCAACTAATAAAAATATTAATTATTCTCTATCAAATTCTTTCGGATTTGGAGGAACAAATGCTACTCTGATTTTTAAAGAATTAGATTAAGTGCAAATTTTAAAAAAAGTAATTTTCATATTAATACTATTAATAGTTGTCCTAACTATTGCAATTAATTATAAAATTCATAATGAAAGAATAGTTGTAGTAGATATTCCAAAAGGGTCAAGTGCTACTTTGATTTCTAAAATATTAAAGGAAAATAATTTAATATTGAACAAAGATTTATTCAATTTATATTCAAGAGTATTGTTAAAAGATAAGGCGTTTAGAGCTGGTGAATATAAGTTCGACATCCGTCTATCAATTCATGATGTTGCTGTTAAGTTAATTACCGGTGATGTTTTTTATAGGAAATTGACACTTGTGCCTGGAACCACGATTTCTGATATTCTTAAACTAGGTAATAGTGAAGGACTTGTAAATGATCTGGTAGGCAAACCTCAAGATATTAATAAGAAATTTGGCATTGATTTAAAAGAAGGTATTTTTTTCCCAGATACTTACTATTATCTAAAAGGTGACAAATTTTCTTCAATTCTTTTCAACTCGAGTAAAAAGTGGAAAAGTAAGTCCAAGGAATTATGGGATAAAAGAAAATCTAATCTTCCATATAAGAATCTTTCTGAGGCCATAACTTTGGCTTCCATAATCGAAAAAGAGGGACTTGAAAAAAGAAAAATAGCTAGTGTTTTTATAAATAGAATAAAAAGAAATATGAAATTACAGTCCGATCCAACAGTAATATATGCTCTCGGAGAAAATTTTGATGGTAATCTCACAAAAAAAAATCTAAGAATCGACAACTCCTACAATACATATAAGTTTAAAGGTTTACCTCCAGGTCCTATATCGATCGTTAGCCTTGATTCTTTAGAGGCTGCATTAAATCCTGTCTCGACCAATTACCTCTATTTTGTTTCTAAAGGCGATGGCTCTCATAAATTTTCAAAAACATTATCAGAACATAATAAAGCTGTTTTAAAGTATCAAATAAATGCAAGGTAAATTCATCACATTAGAGGGCATAGAGGGCTCAGGAAAGTCTACAGGCATGAATGATATTGCCACTATTCTCAAAGAAAATTCTATAGATTTCATAACTACTAAAGAGCCAGGAGGAGGGCCTTTAGGTAAGGCACTAAGACCCTTATTGTTAAACGAAACATCAATTATAACTGACGATGTTGAACTTCTTCTTATGATGGCAGATAGAAAAGATCATCTTGATAATGTCGTGTTACCTAACTTGAATAAAGGGACTTGGGTATTATCTGACAGATATCTTGATTCTACATACGCATATCAAGGTGGTGGTAGACAGATAGATACTGAAATAATAGATCAGTTATCTGATATTTTAAATTTTCCTAAACCTCACTTAACATTATTATTCGATTTGCCACCTGAGGAAGCCATTAAAAGAGCTAAACGCAGATCTGCCTTAGATAGATTTGAAAAAGAACCAATTGATTTTCATACTAAAATTCGAAATTCTTATATTCAGCTTGCAAATAATGAGACTAATAGATTCAAAATTATTGATTCATCAAAAGATTTTGAAGGCGTGAAAAGCCAAGTAGTTTTTGCCATTAAAGATTTTTTAAATGTCTAGTCAGTTGCCGTTTTGGCTTGAGAAATACTTAACATTGGTAAATCAGGAAAAGATGCATCATGCATTTTTGATTTCTGGTAGAAAAGGTATTGGTAAAACTATTCTTGCAAAACATCTTTCAATGCTAACTCTGTGCACAAAAAATGACATTAGCTTATGTGGTACATGTGGTAGTTGTAAATTAAGCACTTTGAATAATCATCCTGACTTCCATGAATTAAGGATCTTGCCAGATAAAAAATTGGTAGGAATTTCTCAAATCCATGGACTGATAAACAAATTGTACGAATCTCCTTTTTTAGGTAAAAATAAAGTTGCTTATTTAGAAAATTTAGAGAAATTTTCATCGGATGGAGTAAATGCTGTGCTGAAAATATTAGAAGAACCGCCGTCTAATACATTTTTCTTTCTTACTTCACATTTTTATGATCAGATTCCGCAAACAATTAGAAGCAGATGTTTTGATTTGAAAATAAGCATCCCAGATACTGAAGACTCAATAAATTGGCTTTCGGAGTATCCCAAAAAGGATGCGTTGAAAGCCTTGCAATTAAATAATGGATCTCCTTTTGCGGCACTAGAATTTTTAGAAAAGGGTTTGTTGAAAATAAGAGAAGACTTCATAAAAGAAATATCTGGAATAATTAAAGAAGGAAGAGATCTTATATCAATATCAGAAAAGTGGATTGAAGCAGACGAATCGCTAACTATTAAGATTGAGTGGATGATATGCATTTTGTGCGATGCGGTAAGATTCAATGCTGATCAATCAATAAAACAACTCAACTCCGACACAGATAATATCAGTAAATATCTTGGTTCTAATTCACAAATTGAAAAAATACATGAGCTACTAGCTAAAACTAATTCATTGTGGAATCTTTTTTCAAGAGATACGAATCTAAGGAAAGATTATCAATTAAATTCACTTTTTGTTGACTGGGAGAGGGAGCTAGGAATCAGTAAAAAAACTTAGAAGAATTTCATTAAATTCATTTTTCTTCTCGAGGTGAAGAAAATGTCCACAATTGTCTAAGATTTTCATTTCAAGATCTTTAAAATGATCTTCCATCCCAGCTGTCAATTCAGAGCTTATACATCCATCATTTTTTCCATGTAAATAAAGACAGGGAGGTTGTATTTGTGTTGATAAAAGTTCAATAGATTTTTTATTAATCCTTTCAATCTGCAGCGATTCTTGAAAAGTACACCTATAGTAGGAGAGGGCTTTAGATAAGACACCTTCCTCTTTAAGGACATTTATTACCTTTTCTGAATAATCTTTATAGTCTTTTAAATCAGGTGACCATTCTTTCCATAATCTATTTATAAATTCATATTCATTCATTGCCACTGCAATCTCTGCAATCGGAAGTTGAAAAAAGAACATGTACCATGACTTTCTTTGTTGATCGCCATTTGTTAAAAATGAAGCTTGAACACTTTGTCCATAAGGCACTGAAGCAGTTGAAAATTTATGAATCAAATCCGGTCTAAGTTGAGCAATACCATAAGATATAGGCGCGCCCCAATCGTGACCAAATAGATAAATTCTTTCCCCGTTGCTTTCTTCTTCTATAAATTCAATCAATCTCTCAGACACTCTTAGAGATTGATAAGTATCAAGCTCTTGATCTTCTTTATGGTAGCCTGGTAAGAAAGGTGCAATAACCTTGAATCCTTTCTCTGAGAAAAAATCTATTTGATATTGAAAATTTTCAGGACAATCGGGAAATCCATGAATAAGATATAAAGGCTTGCCTTCGCCTTTAGAATAGTAACGTAAATTATTTCTGATTTTGATATCCATAGTTAACTATAATGCGAGCATTAATTAGATTTAGTAAATTTGACGCTTTAAAGTATTATAAAAAGCTTATTCTTACACATTGATAACTTAAATAGGAAATATAAATGATTGAAATTTGGTCAAAACCCAATTGTGTATTTTGTGACAAGGCCGAGATGCTTTGCAAGATGAAATCGCTTGAATTTAAAAAATATATGCTCTATGAAGACTACACAACGGAAGACTTCTTTAAACTCTTTCCTGATGCTAGAACTTTTCCTCAAATTACTATGGATGGAGAATATATTGGTGGTTTTACTGAATTAGATGCACATTTAGCCTAATGGACACATTTACTTCTATTCTAGAGTTTTTAACCTATTGGTTAGTGGATCAATATTGGTTCCCCGCGTTCTTAATAGGTTCAGGTATTTTTTTCACAATTTACTTAGGTTTTCCACAAATTAAATACTTCAAACACGGGTGGAGGATTTTAACTGGAAGATATGTTAAAGATGACACATTAGGCGAAACAACGCCATTTCAAGCTCTCACAACAGCATTATCTGGAACTGTTGGGACAGGAAATATTGGTGGAGTCGCGTTAGCAATATTTTTGGGCGGACCAGCTGCTATTTTTTGGATGTGGATAACTGCTTTTTTTGGAATGACCACTAAATTCGTTGAAGTCACTCTTGCGCATAAATATCGAGAGGTATTGCCCGATGGATCTATTTCAGGTGGGCCAATGTATTACATTGAGAACGGACTTAATATGAAATGGTTGGCAATTTTGTTCTCTGTTTGTTTGTTACTGATGTGTCTTGGAACAGGCAACATGCCTCAGATAAGCAGTATAGCTGTAATTATGAATGACACGTTCGACATACCTAAAGTTTTAACTGGAGCCGTTCTAGCAGTTTTACTTTGGATGGTGATCATTGGTGGTATAAAAAGAATAGCTCAAATTGCATCTAAATTAGTTCCATTTATGGCTTTTTGGTATTTAGTAGGTTCATTTGCAGTAATTGTTTCGAATTACGAAAATATACTTCCTTCACTGCAATCTATCCTTATTCATGTATTCACACCTACAGCAGCTGTAGGTGGCTTTCTAGGAGCATCAGTAGCAGCCGCTCTAACAAGAGGAGTCAATAGGGGGCTATACTCAAATGAGGCGGGTCAGGGCTCAGCTCCAATTGCACATGCCTCCTCTAAGACTGAAAATCCTATAGAAGAAGGAATGGTTTCGATTCTAGAGCCTTTCATAGATACGATAATTATTTGCACAATAACTGGCCTGGTTATCCTTTCCTCTGGTGTCTGGAACGAGAAATTTGAAAATAGATTTGAAGAAAGCGCTATGTGCTATCTCGATGGAAATTATTCTGATCAAAATCAACAAGATATAGCCATTCTTCAAGATTATATTTTATCTTGTTCTGGGCCCGAAACTTTTACTGGCAGAGAAGAGATTGTAGATGGTGTGATGCAAAATAATTCAATAACTTTGATGCATAATCGATCTGTAGCTGAGCAAATTCTCTACAAACAAGATAAACAGTTATTTAACGGCTTTATAACTGTAGACAATGGAAAATTAAATACCGAAAATCTAATAATAGAAGGAAATTCATTATTAATAGGAGCTGATCTAACTGGAAAGGCTTTCACCCGGAGTATATTTGGTGAATACGGTCAGTACATTGTTGCAATCGGTTTGTTGCTATTCGCGTTTTCTACAGCAATTGCATGGTCATATTATGGTGATAGAGCAACTGTTCATTTATTTGGAGAGGGATGGGTTCTTTATTACAGAATTATTTATGTAGGAGCCTTTTTTACTGCGGCAATAATTGATACAAAAATTGTGTGGGATATTGCAACTGTTATAGGTCCTATTGCCACTGTCCCTAATCTATTAGCTATTTTGTTTTTAAGGAGGGAAATAAAAAAACTTGATGCAGAATATGTTGTCGTAAAAAAATTAAAAGATGTCTAAAATTTCTTTGATTTTCTGCTGTGTTTTTTTTGCGGTCTTAAATCTAAAAGCTTCTGAATACGAAATTACAGTTTTAGCAACTAACACTGCTAATTTCGGTGGAATTGGTGAGTGGAGCTTTTCGGCACTGCTAGAGAGCGATGATGAAAAAATTTTATTTGATACTGGATTTAACGAGAATACAGTACTTCATAATGCAAATCTCCTAGGAAAAGATTTAAGTCAAGTCAAGAAGGTAATTCTTAGTCATTTTCATGGGGATCATACTGGTGGATTAATTAAACTTAGAAAAAAATTTATGGAAATTAATCCAAAGGCTTTTTCTATCGTTTACGTTGCAGATGGTTTTTTTGAGCAAAGATATGATGAAAATGGAGAATTAAGAGGCTTTATTGGAGGTTTTAATGACGTTGATAACTTTCTCAAAGAAACTGATGATTTAGGAATAAAGTTTGTAATTCTGAAAGAACCAATTGAAATTTCTAAAAATTTATATTTATCAGGTCCAGTCGAAAGAATTCATGAGAGGGTTGTTGTTTCTCCTGGTTTTTATTTAAAAAAAGATGGATTGCTTCTGGATGATTTAGTTCTTGATGATCAATCTTTGGGTATATTGACTGAACAAGGTTGGTATATGATGTCAGGATGCGGACACGCTGGCATGATCAATACAGCACAAAAATTTAAGAGTATCCAGAACAGAGATGTAATAGGCGCTATAGGTGGATTTCATCTTTTCAGATCAAATGATGATGTAGTTACAAAAACAGCTTTAGCACTAAAGGAGTTTGGACTAAAACAGCTTGTCGGAGGACACTGTACTGGTATTCATGAGGCAAGAAAAATTGCAGATATTGTTAAGATTCAAAACAAAGATCTTTCTCATGGAGCAATAGGTACTGTTGTTACTAAAGATCTGAAAATTTTAAGAAGTTCAGTTGAGTGATGATTGAACGCGAGTTAATAATTTTAATTGTGCAGATTATCGCCGCTCTTGGGGTAGTCGTTTCCGTTGTTTATTTAGGTATGCAAATAAAACAGCAAAATATCATAACCAAAGCTCAGTTTGGACATTCACTAACTCAGAGACTTTACGAACGTTATTTTCAAACATCAAAAGATGCAGAATATGCTGAATTTATGTCTACCGATTGGAATCAAGATATCAAGAATCCTGTAGTAGGTTGGAGAATCAGTATGGCAATAATGACCTATCTAGTTGATCTTTTTGATGTATACGATAAGGTTAAAGAAGGTTTAGTAGACAGAAGTCATTTAGATACCAGAATGAGAACCCTCAAGCTAGGTGTTATGAAAACTCCGATTGGAAGGGGTGTTTGGCAACAATGGAAAGGAAATAGATCACAAGAATTTATTGATTGGTTTGAGAAGGAAATATATCCTGAAGGAGATGGTGTATTAGATGAGGATATATTCGAAAAAGGGTCAAGCAATCTCAATGTGAAGAGAGATTAAATAGTCTTTGCAAAATCAATCAGTCTTGTTTTTAGAGGGTCATTATTTAGGTGAAATCTATCAACTTCCATATCCCAATCAGAAGATTTAAATTGATCTAGCCCAACTATGAACCAAGAATCCTTCAAGTAATTAGTTTCTTCTTTGTTACATATATAAGAATTTAACAACCAAGTTCTAATATCGATGTTAACAATATCTCTATTTAATTTTTGGCAATGATCAAAATCATTTTTTAAAAAGTATCCAAGGAAAAGAGCCGCTAGTCTCCTGTCACTGGTAGTTTGTCCTTGAGGAATCGGATCTAATTCGTAAGCCTTCTCAAGATATTCAATCCCTTTTTCAACATCATTTAAACGTAGTAAAGCCTCTCCATAAACGGATATAACCCTGGGATCATTAGGATTCATACTGGTTGCCTTCTGTCCACTTATTTTAGATTTATCAAAATCATGCATGGATAGGTATACTTCTGCTTGCATCCTATGGCATTCAAAATCATTAGGATCAACTTCAAGGGCTTTATTAAGAAGTTCAAGGAGCTCATCGATCTTATCATTTGTCATTTCACAATATCCTCTTCCAAGAGCTTGACCAATAACACATGCCTTCCATGCATATGCTTGTGCGTTATTTGTATCCATGAGAATTGCTTGATCTAGATTATGCAAGGCCGCTTCATTTGCTTCCTTAGTAAACTTATGATGATTATCTTTACCTTTTAGTAAGAATTCGTAGGAAGTCATATTTTCAGTCGGTTTTCTGTGAGCCCTTTTAAGGCTAGATATCTCAATTCCCCCGATCAACGCAATGGTAATTTTTCTTACTATTTCATCTTGAATGTCGAATATATCTTCTTTCACACGATCATATTTATTACTCCAAATAACATTACCATCAGGAGTTTCAGATAATTCCACTGAAATCCTTATTCTTTCATCTATGGTGCGGATACTTCCTGAAACAATGTAGTCCAACTCATAATCTTCTCTATATTTTTTATGAGATAAATGTGCATCTCTCAGATTGAAGCAAGTTTGTCTCGATACAATTTCGATCTCACTAATCATAGAGAACTCAGTGATTAAATCTTCAACTATTCCGTCCACAAGAAAAGCTCCATCATCGTCTTTGTTCAGATTTGCGAAGGGTATAACTGCTATCTTTTGCTTATAGTCTCCAGATGCTGTAACTTGTCTTTCTTTAGTTTTCTGCTTGAGAGGTTTTGAATTTCCATCAAAAAAATAGGCCGAAGTAAGGGCAATTGGAAAACCTAGAGCCACTGTGATAAATAAAATCTCCATAATTGAATCCTGGGAAAGGCCAATTATTTCTTCAGGAGGAAAAGTTGTAAAAAAAACTGGCGCTAGTTGGATTAGCGCTATAGCACCAACCAAATATGCAGCTGCGGTTTTACTTATTTTCTGTACGATTTCTCTTAACAACATTATTTAAAATCTTATACTAAGTGAAAGTTTATTAGGAGAACTAAATGAATAATTTTTTAATAAAAGCTCTAATTTTGATAACTTTGATAAGTTGTTCAAATAAAAAGGAGGGCCTAGATCCCTTTATCAAAGGAGCTCAAATAGCAGGAGTTAATGGAATACATTTTGGTCCAGATGGGTATCTTTATGCTGCTTCAGTTGCAGGATCAGATATATCTATTATTGATACAGAAAATAAAAAAATTATTAAGAGATTCGGACTGTTGGACGGGGTAATCGGTCCAGACGACGTCGCGTTTAATTCTAAAGGAGAATTTTATTGGACCTCTATTTTAACAGGAGAAGTAGCTGGGTATGATGTGGATGGCAATAAAGTTGTAGCCGGTAATCTAGGTATTGGAGTGAACCCAATAACTTTTTCAGATGATGATAGGTTGTTTGTTGCTCAATGTTTTTTTGATAATGGACTATATGAACTAGATCCTACAGGAGAATCTGAACCGAGAATTATTTTTGATGAAATTGACGAGTTTTGTGGATTGAATGGGATGGACTGGGGGCCAGATGGAAGACTTTATGGTCCAAGATGGTTTGATAATTCAATAGTAAGTGTAGATGTGGATAAAGGAGAAATAAGAGAGGAAGTAAGTGGTCTTAATGTTCCTGCTGCTGTTAAATTTAATTCTCTAGGTGAATTATTCATACTCGATACTGGTGAGGGTAAAGTCATCAAATTTACAAAGGGTGTCAAATCTGATTTCGCTACCGTAGAACTTGGATTAGATAATTTAGCTATAAATTCTGATGATGAGGTTTTTGTTTCGAGTTATTCTGAAGGTAATATTCTAAAAGTTTCACCCAATACAATTGAAGAAATACTTCCCGGTGGCATTTCTCATGCTGGTGGGATAGCTATTTTGGGTGAGGATATAGTCGTTGCTGATATACAATCCGTTAAGGCTTACAGCACAAAAGATGCGTCAGAATCTTGGAGTTATAGGAATGTTTTTCGAGTTTCACCTCATGGAGCAAATACTGCTGTTTCATCTTTTGATAATTATGTATTGCTTACTAGCTGGTTAGACAATCATGTAAAAATTATGAGACCGGATACAGGAGAAATATTGGCGAGTCTTGATGGATTAAATCTTCCAGTCTCAGCAACAAAGTTCAATGATCGGATAGCTGTTGCTCTTGATGGAAATAAATCAATTACATTGTTTGATGTGAATAATGTTGAACAGAACATCTTAGCAGATGGTTTTGGTGCGCCTACACATGTAATAAATTTTGGAGAGGATCTTCTTGTGTCAGATCGTGAAAAAGGTGAGATTGTTCGTGTTGATATAAATGGCAATAAAGATGTGCTAGTCGAAGGTTTAGACTCTCCTGAGGGTATGGCGATTAAGGATGATGTTATTTACATATTCGAAGGCAATACAGGAGAAATTAAAAAATATGATAATAATCAAATTTCAATAATCGCTTCAATACAGCCTGGCAGTCAAGCCCTTTCTGAATTACAACCACCGTCTGTTATATTCAATGGATTAGCAATAAAAGATAATTTTCTATATATTTCTGGTGAAATGGAAAGGTCAATTTTCCGTATCTCTTTGTAACTTTGATGATTATCTTTACAAAATGAAAATATTAAATTAACTTAATGATTTAGGGAGAAAATTTATGAAAAAAATTAAAAATATTCTTGTTATAACCTTGATTAGTATCTCAACTTTATCATTTTCAGAAGTAGTGGAAGTTTATCAATGGAAGGCTTTTCCTGGCAAAAATATGGAGATGATGGAGAGCATGATGAAAGCTGCCAACATCCATGAAAAACAAGGGGCCGCTGTGGCAATTGATGTTCACAATGTTGGCTCAACACAGCAAGTAAATTATGTACTCAGGTGGAATAATTCTGAATCATATGCAAAAAGTAAAGATCTTCAGGCAAGTTCCCAAGAATGGGTAGAGTTTTGGGCAGAAGCTAACAAAAATCCCTCAGGAGAAATGATGGCAAGTTTTTCCGCCAATAATCTAGATCAAACACGGAAAGCTTCTGATTTTGATGGATCTTATGTTTATTCTGCTAATATTTGGAAAGTTGAACCTGGTAAAGATCGCCAGTTAATAGAGAGGTTTATGCAATCAAAACCCATACTTGAGAAAGCTGGAGCAAGAGTAGAAATATATCAAGCTAATTGGGGCGCACCTGGTGAATATCACTATGTATTAATGTTTGATAGTTGGTCTGATTTACAAGTTAGTTTTTCAAAACTAGGGCAAGGAAGTGAGTGGGCTGAGTACATGCAGAGTAGGGCAAATGACGAAGTTATTGCCGAGCAGACTGCTTGGTTTACTGGTCAAACAGCTAATTAATATCCGAAAGTAATTAAAAGGCCCCTTTACGGGGCCTCTTAAATTAATAAACTCTTTTGAGTTCTGCTTTATTTTTTGTTGGTTTACCATCCAACATAACTATATTCTCAAAAGTTATTGAATCAGCAGAGTTCATGACCCATTTCATGTTGGTTACAAAGCTTTCATGCTCAGAGTGAAGATCCGACTTAAATTTATCAAGTTTTATAGAAAAAATATTTCCAGAAAGCCGATCTATCTCAAAAATAGGTTCTGTTCCTAAACCGCAGTAATGCCTGACAACCAATTGACCATTATCATCACTATAGGTAGTAAGCATTTGAACACCATCTTCTACAAGTGTT
>TARA_B100001057_G_scaffold86303_3_pt1 | contig 17477 bp, 12 predicted proteins | sample TARA_B100001057 | Tara Oceans TARA_B100001057 (sample SAMEA2621839) | marine metagenome | biome: marine biome (ENVO:00000447); feature: surface water layer (ENVO:00002042); material: "saline water (ENVO:00002010), including plankton (ENVO:xxxxxxxx)" | depth 5 m
GTCTTTCTGTCCTCCTTCCCATAACAAATGTGTGCCTCCGAGATATCTTCTCCCTCCAGGAAAAGGTGCAATTGGCACTCAAGGTCGAGAGCCTCACGATACCAGTCAAGATTCCTCGACCGAGTAGTCTCACGGTGAAGACGACGCGCCTGCAGAAACCGTTGCCAGGTTGTTAACTGGGCTGGATGCACCAATACTTCCATTGAGGAAACGAGGGGAAGATGTCGCTCTATGATAAGCCGCCATGGGATACTCCCCGGCAGCAAATGGTGAAGCGGAAAACCGCACCGGAGTCGGCGCCAGAAAATTCTGGCGCCGACCTCCGGAGCGAAAAGTGTTTACCAGTCTCCGAAATCACTTGGCACGTGCTTCTCAGCAGATGCAAGTGAACAGGTCATATAAAGCACTCCTTGTTGCGGGAGAGTGTCGCCTTTGTTGGAGTATGTTCCTGTGCCGGGGCAGTCAGGGCTACTTTCAACGAATTTGCCAGGTCCCACAATCTCTCGATAAGCACCGGAGACTACTTCTCCGGCATTATGGCCATTCATGTTCTGGTAGGAGCGCATACCTTGTTGAACGTTACGAATGTTCATGATGCATCCTGCGCGATCCGAGCCTCTTTTCCAGGCGCGCGCGCCAACGAAAAGAATGCTGATCAATGATAGAAGGACGAGAATTACGACCGTCAACTCAATGAGGGTCATCCCGGACTTCACTGTCTTCTGGGTGTTTGTCAGTGTCATGGTTTTGTCTGTTTTGGTTGATGACGCGCACAGGGCACGTGCTTTTGGCACTTGGATTTACCGGTCAGATTTCATCTTCATCGTTCCGATTCATCCGGGCGCTTTCAAAAGTTTGTTGGTCGATAGCACCGCGCTGCAGTAGTTTACGCAGGCTGTCGTCCCATGAAATATTGCCAGCTCGACGAATAACGTCCTCGAGTGCATTCGATCCGGAGGAGTAGTTCGCGATCGCGCTGGAGACTGCATCGTTGCTGTTCTGGAGAAACTCGTAGGTCAGCACTCTCTTGCCAAGCAGTCCCTTCAAGAGGCCCTGCGAATGAATAAAGATGAGCATTTCGCTGAGCCGACTAAGTACTGACCCGAACTTCTCGTGGGGGTACATCTCCAGAATCCGCCCCATCGTCTTGACCGCCCCGGTAGTGTGGAGCGTCGAGAGAACGAGATGCCCTGTCTGAGCTGCCTCCAAGCAGGTATCCATCGCGTCACGATCACGAATCTCTCCAAGAAGTATGATATGGGGCGCTTTTCTTAGAACATCCTTCAGTCCCTGTCGGTAGCTCGCTACGTCACGCCCAACCTCCTGCTGAGTAATGATACTGGGAGACATGGCTCGGTGATCGGGATAATTGGGATGCTCCATGTCTGCCTGGTAGCGGTATTCAACAGGGTCCTCGATCGTAACTATATGCTTGGAAGAAGACTGCCTCAGCCAGTCCATCAGAGAAGCCAGAGTCGTGGACTTCCCCGACCCGGTAGGACCTGTCACCAGACAGAGCCCTGCTCTCCGACGCACTGCATCCTGGAGTGCGGTTGAGGTATCGGGATCGATTCCCAGGACATCGAGAGCTGGTATCGTATCGCTAAGGATCCGGCATGTGATTCCCAATCCGGAAGCCGAGAGATGAGCTTGAATACGCAGACGCCCGGACGTTTTTGTCCCTCCCGCGTAGACGACACCGTCTGCTGAAAAATCGTCAACATGCGTCTCTTGAAACCGCTGAAGTGATCGCTCTACTTTCTCATCAGGAGTGACTCCCACACTACTCCCCCCAAACCCATGGCCAGACTCTTCCTGCCGAAGAACGAGAGCCTTGTAAACTTCCAGCAGGTCTCGATCGGAGAGAAAGCCCAGAAAGTCCAGACACTCCATCCCATGGTTGGTCTCAACGTAGATTGGCCGCTTTGCCCGGAACTGAATGTCCGACACACCGCGTCCCTCGCAGGCCTCCAGCGAAACTGCGAGCAGTTCTTCCCCAGACATGCCCGGCTGAAAGACCCGTGTCTGCGGGGCCTCGAGATGGGCAGGAGGTTGCTCAATCGCACTCATCGTTGTCAGAGCGTGAGCGTTAACGCGCGGAAACGAGAACTCTGATAAATTGTCAGGGTCTGCGCTCCGCCGTCTGGGTAAGGGTGAAACCAGAGGGGCTGCATCAGCTAGTTGTCAGTTCTGTTGAGTATCGCTATGTCACGTGTTTAAGGGCGCCGCCGCTTCGAGAAGATGAGACCCATTTACTGAGCTGGGCGCTTCCCATCTTCCGGTTTTAAATGTCTTCTGATCCTTCTGGGATCCTGTGGTAGTGCGAACCCGGTTGAACCGACCTGTATTCCCCGAAATCAAAGGGCTGCGGTAACGAGGCCTCCAAGGAGGGGCCGAATAGGCAACAGCACGATGGTTCGGGGTGACAAGAACTCATCCGTTGTTTTCTTCTAATAGACCTTAACTAAACTTTCAACCTTTTTTATCTTTTACGTGTAAATAAATCGCGAATCCTCAAATTACAGCCGATATTTTCCCATAAAACTCTCATTTTGAGGATATTACAAAAATATATTGCCGGCCCGAAAACCCAAGTTCTACCGGATGATATCCCCTGCGAGAGGTGGCCATCTACCTCAAATACGATAATCCGCTCCCGCAAAAATCGAGAAACCGGTAAATAGTTCAGCACATAATCGCGAAGGCATCCTGCCTCGCGCCAAACCCTGCCCCAAAAAGAACGGCCTCCGCTAGAGCTCCCTTTGGCAATCGGGCATGGAAGGAGGAGCAGGAGAGGAAGTCACGTCCACCCCGTTGGGAGGACTCTCCAGCGCAGGCTCTCGGCCGCAGATGCCGCAGACCTCGATCTTAAGCTTCTTCGCGCAAGAACGCCTACCTTCAGCATATCCTCCAACCATTTTACCCACACCTTTCTGCTCAAGATCAGCGTATGGGGTGTTGTTGAGAACTTCTGCAACCTGATAAGTTGAGGGGGAAGCTGAAGGAAGTCATCGCGGGATCATACGGGGCCAGTTTGGGAAAGGTCGTCGGTTCCAAAGGAGAACGACTCAACTTGCTTGGCCATTATTTCCAACACTCGACATTTCTAACTGCTCCGCTACCCCTCCACCCCCAGCCTATGACTCTTTTCTCCGCAAACGAACTCCGTCTCGCTTACGGCCACCAGACCCTCCTCGATGGCGTCACAGTCGCCATTTCAGCCGGTGAAAAAGTCGGCCTTGTCGGTCGGAACGGATGCGGAAAAACTTCTCTCCTTAAAATTCTCGCAAATGAGAACCAAGCTGACTCCGGAGAACTCTCGGCCCGCCGCGGCCTCCGCATCGGCTATCTGCCCCAGGAGTTCGAACTCGATCCTGATCTCTCCGTTCACGAGAACATCGCCGCCGGTGCCGCCGATGTGGCCTCTGCCGTAACGCGCTATGAAACCGGCGACGGCAGTGAGTCTGAACTCGCCGACCTCCTCACTCTTATTGAGCACACTGACGGCTGGAACCTCGACGCTCGCATCAAATCCCTCTCCAACGCCCTCTTTACTCCGCCACTTGAATCCGAGACCGGTCTCCTTTCCGGCGGAGAAAAACGCCGTGTCGCCCTTTGTAGCGCGCTCGCTTCACAGCCTGACCTTCTTCTCCTCGACGAACCCACCAACCACCTCGATTCCGAATCCATCCGCTGGTTGGAAGACTTCCTCAAAACCTACACCGGAGCCGTCATCTTCGTCACCCACGACAGATATTTCCTCAACGTCATCGCGACTCGCATCATCGAAATTTCAGAGGGCAAAGCCTACTCCCATCCCGGAAACTACACCGCCTTTCTCGAGTCCAAGGCAGCGCGACAGGAAATCGCAGAAAACACCGAAAAGAAGCGTCAAAAATTCCTTAGCGACGAACTGAAGTGGGTCAAGGCAGGCGTTAAAGCCCGCACTACCAAATCCCGATCCCGCCTTAATGCATTCTACGAAGTCAAAGATCAGGGAGCTCACGTTCCTGAGGGTGAAATTGATCTCCTCATCCCCCCTCCACCAAGACTCGGCAATACCATTGTAGATCTCGAAGACGTTTCTATTACCTTGGGGGACCGCACCCTGTTCCGGCACATGAACCTCTCTCTTGAAGAGGGCCAATGTACAGGCGTCGTAGGTAAAAACGGAGTTGGTAAATCGACCCTCCTCAAAATTTGCCTCCAACAACTCGAGCCCACCTCTGGCAAGGCCATCCTCGGTAAAAAAGTCAAAATCAACTACATCGACCAGTCCCGCATGCAGCTGGATGGCACCGGTTCACTTCTCGATGAAATCTCGGACGGAAACGAAAAAATCGAATTTGGCGACGAAACTCTCGGTGCTCGCGCCTACCTGCGCCGCTTTCTTTTTTCTGATGAACGTATCAACGAGCGCGTCGACCTCCTCTCAGGAGGTGAACGTGCCCGTCTTATGCTCGCCAAGGTCCTCAAGACCGGAGGCAACCTCATCGTTCTTGACGAACCCACCAACGATCTCGACTTACAATCGCTCCGGATGCTCGAAGAGGCCCTTGCTGCCTTTCCCGGAACCATCCTTGTCGTCTCCCACGACCGCTACTTCCTCGACCGTATTTGCGATCAAATCGTCGCCTTCGAGGACGATGGGGTAAAAGTCACCCCCGGCAACTTCTCTTACTATCTTGAGAAACGACAAGCGCGGGAAAACGCTGCGCGGGCCCAGGCCACCGCCGCTAACCGTGCGGCTAAAAAGCGAGCCTCTAACAAAAAAGAGAAACCGAGAAAGCTCACCATGGCTGAAGCCAAAGAGCTCGAAACACTCGAAGACAAGGCCATGGAAGCCGACGATGTGGTCACCACTCTGCAAGAAAAACTCTCTTCGCCCGATGTCCAAACCGACTTTGAACAAATCCCCGTGATCATGGCTGAACTTGAGGCCGCTAAAAAAGTGGCTGACGAGCTCATTAACCGCTGGGAGTTTCTCGAAGAAGTGAAAGCGAATTCACCCATGAAATAGAAACCTTCCCAAAATTACCCGAAGTGCCCTTCAAATCCAATAAAAGAGAAGGAACGAGGCACGTCGAAAAAAACCCGCTCGCTTTCACGAACGGGGCTTTGAAGTTTTTTCTTTTGGACGCATTTAGCTCACTTCACCACGAGCCATCCCCTGTTCCTCGAGGGCGGCTTGCGCAAGGGCAAGGCGGGCAACCGGGATACGGAATGGGGAACAGGACACATAGTTGAGTCCGGTGCGGTGAAAGAACTTCACCGAATCAGGATCTCCACCGTGCTCACCGCAGATGCCGATCTTCAGTTTCTTATCGGTCTTACGACCACCTTTGACACCCATTTCAACAAGCTTGCCCACGCCTTCTTGGTCAAGACCAGCGAATGGGTTGTTGTTGAGAACTTCTGCATCCTGGTAAGTTGGGAGGAAGCTGGAGGAGTCGTCACGGGAAAGACCAAGTCCAGTCTGCGTGAGATCGTTGGTTCCAAAGGAGAAGAATTCAGCATGCTTGGCCACTTCATCAGCGGTGATGGCCGCACGAGGAATCTCAATCATGGTTCCAACGGTGTATTTCAGCTGACTTTTCTTGAGCCCAAGCTTCTTACGAACTTCCGCAGCGGTGGTGTCGATGACGTTCTTCTGAAGTTCAAGCTCACGCGCATAGGCAACAAGTGGAACCATGATCTCAGGGAGAACCTTCGTCCCCTTCTTTTGCACCTCGTGAGCCGCCTCGAGGATAGCCTCAACCTGCATCGCGGTGACAGCCGGATAGCTGATGCCGAGACGGCAACCACGGTGACCGAGCATTGGATTCTCCTCGTGAAGAGCGTGGATCCGCTTGGTGATCGCAGGAGCGCTCATACCGATCTTCTTGGAAAGATCCTTCTTCTGAGCGGCGTCCATGGTGCCGATGAATTCGTGAAGAGGTGGGTCCAGAAGACGAATGGTGGCTGGACGACCTTCGAGTGACTTGAAGATGCCGATAAAGTCTTTCTTCATGAAGACCTTGATCTTTTTGAGGGCCTTGGCGCGGCCAGCGTCGTCATCAGCGAGGATCATCTCACGAACGGCATCGATCCGGTTGCCCTCAAAGAACATGTGCTCGGCGCGGGTAAGGCCAATGCCTTCAGCACCAAACTTGATAGCTTGCTGCACCTGCTCTGGAGTGTCCGAGTTGGTGCGGACACCCAGCTTACGAAGCTTATCGGTCCAGCTCATGAGCTCCATGAACTTCTTGTAGGTATCGGAACGCTTGGCGGCAGCCTTGTTCTCGATGAGACCCTGGATGACCTGAGAGGGAGAAGACTTAATACCGCCCTTGTAGACATTCCCAACGAATCCGTTCAGCGAAAGCTCATCGCCTTCCTTCAGAGTCACACCGTTTCCGGAGAGGGTCTTCTTGGAGTAGTCGATCGTCATGCCGTGGGCACCACAAACACAGACCTTCCCCATCTGGCGGGCAACGAGAGCAGCATGTGAGGAGGCACCACCCTCGGTGGTAAGAATTCCGTCAGCGGCAATCATTCCACGCAAATCCTCCGGAGAGGTAGCTTGGCGGACAAGGATTACGTTCTGACCTTTAGCCGCTGCCTTCACTGAGTCTTCAGCAGAAAAATAGATCTTTCCGGAAGCAGCACCAGGCCCGGCGGGAAGGCCATTGCCAACTTTCTTGGCAGCCTTTTCAGCCTTAGAGTCGAAGATTGGAGCAAGGAGGTGGCCAAGATCATCAGCTGGAATCCGGAGAATGGCTTCTTCCTTCTTGATGAGGCGCTCCTTGACCATATCAAGAGCAATGTTGACGGCAGCGAAGCCAGTGCGCTTTCCGTTGCGGGTCTGAAGCATCCACAGTTTTCCTTCCTCAATGGTGAACTCAACGTCCTGCACATCGCGGAAGTGCTTCTCAAGCTTCTTACGGGTTACGAGGAGTTCTTTATGAGATTTAGGAAGATCTTTGGCCATCTTGGCGATGGGCTTCGGAGTACGCACACCGGCAACGACGTCCTCACCCTGTGCATCAATGAGATACTCACCATAGAACACATTTTCGCCGGTAGCTGGATCACGAGTGAACGCAACGCCGGTCCCAGAGCTCTTACCTGTGTTACCAAAGACCATGGCCTGGACGTTGACAGCGGTTCCCCAGGCAGCGGGAATTCCATATTTCTGGCGATAAACGATCGCTCGATCGTTTTGCCAGGAGTTGAATACGGCGTTGACGGCTCCCTTGAGCTGCTCGCGTGGATCTTCGGGGAAATTCTTACCTGACCGTTTCTTAATAAGCGCCTTAAAAGCAGCGACTACTTCACGAAGATCCTTTTCCTTGAGACCAGAATCGTCCTTCACCTTTGCCTTCGCCTTCGCTTTATCGAGGATAACCTCGTAGGGGTCGTGGTGCTCATTGGCTTCGGCTTCTACTTCCATTACAACGCTTCCATACATTTGAAGGAAACGGCGGTAGGAGTCCCAGGCGAACTTTGCATTGCCGGTCTTCTTGGCAAGTGCTTCAACGACTTCGTCGTTAATCCCGAGATTGAGGATGGTGTCCATCATGCCGGGCATCGACTCACGCGCCCCGGAGCGAACGGAGAGGAGAAGCGGATTCTCGAGATCCCCAAATTTCTTCCCCATGGCCTTTTCGACCTTGGCAATATTCGCCTCGATTTCGGCATCCAGAGTCTTGGGATACTTCTTACCGTTATCGTAGTAGTAGGTGCAAACTTCCGTCGTGATGGTGAAACCAGCAGGAACGGGAACTCCGATACTGCTCATTTCGGCGAGGTTTGCACCTTTACCCCCAAGGAGAGCTTTCATCGATCCATCTCCGTCGCACTTTCCTGCGCCGAAGTAATAGACATTCTGGTTCTTCTTACGAGTGGTAGCTTTGCGACGAGCAGGAGCCTTTTTGCGGGCTGTCTTACGTTTGGTTGCCATCTTGAGAAGTGATTTGATATCGTTACGTAGGCGATTGCCGGTGGGACAGAATTGCGCAGGCCGGTGCTCGCGGGCGCGCACCTTAGCAACCGTTTCTGAGCTGTCAATCAGCCAGTTCGGCCCAAAAACTGTCCTCAAAGCCAGCCAGAAACAGCCCGCTGATCCATCGATAGAACGGACCAGCGAAGCGGGCGACGAAGAAGATCGTTGCCCAGATATCACCACCTCTGTCTGAAACGGAAACCCCTTGGCGGGCTAATCACAGCTGTTTCCCTCGAAAATTCTCTGCTCTGCTCCGATTGCTATTGCCAAGAAAGCGTAACGGGCGCTATGCGTGGGATCGTCCAACGTACAACAAAACTATGAGCATTATCCCAACTATCAGTTCAGGCACCGCAGGACCTCTCGGTGTTCAGCATCTTCCGCGCCTCTGGCAGAAAGCTTCGCTTGATGCCGCAGGCAAGCTTCATTCCGATTATCCCGCAGCGGGTGCCGGCTTTGACCAGATGACACTCGACGCCCTCGGAATCGAGCGTCAAGCCTTCCTCGACTACGTCTCAGCTGAAAAGCCAAACTACGTCGCATGCGAGGCATGGTGTCAGGCCAACGGAAATTTCGACGCCGACAAGGTTGCCGCTCACAACGCAGCAGTCAATGGCTACAACCATGATGACGACACTCGCAACGGCATTCTCAGCGCAGTGGGCCTCGCGGCCGACGCGGGAATTCTCGATGCTGTGAATCTCAACAACCTCGAGGACTGGAATGACTTTCACGGCTCAGAGATCGCCGGTTAAGTCCTTTAGATTCTTCTTAAGATAATCACAAAGAGCCCCGCTTATGGCGGGGCTCTTTTCTTGGCAAGCTAATGCCAGACTGAAAGTTCTAACCTCCGTGACGCCCGGGAAACGTCAGTTCAGCGATACCGGATTTATCGAGGTCACCCAGCCCTTCGGCTGTCATCTTCTCATACTGCCGCTTGGTCGCATCATTGACTGGCAAGCTCAGCCCGGCATCCGCAGCAAGCGATTGGGCAATGCCCGAATCCTTCGCGGCATGCTCTGCTGAGAACCAGCACTCATGATCCCGGTCAATCATGTCCTCGGAGTCTGTCTCCAGAACCCGTGAGTTGGCCCCCGTCTGGGAGAATATCTCGCACATCATGGGCAAATCTAATCCGAGTGCTGAGGCAAGACCGAGTCCTTCCGCCAAGCCAGCCGTGTTGATGTTCATCACCATGTTCACAAGAGCCTTAACCTTTGCTGCCTGCCCTGCCGCGCCACAATATCGGAGATTGAGGGACAGATCATCCAGCAGTGCCCTGTTGGAATCAAAAACCTCCTCATCCCCACCAATCATGAGGTAGAGATTCCCTTCTCTGGCGTGACTGATACTCGACGCCATGGCTCCCTCAAGAACAGAGGCCCCCGCTTGTTTCCCGGCTTCGTAGGCCTCCTGATGTGCCGCGGGCGACAGAGTTGCGCAATTGATAAAGGTCTTACCACTCGCTTCCTGTAGAAGATTGTCTCCCTCAGAAAAGTAAATTGCCCGCATCGCATCATCATTCGTTATTACGGTGATGATGACATCGGCGGCGGCGGTAACTCCTGCCAGCGTGCTGCAGTTCTCTGCCGATAATTCCTCCGCCAGTGCGGCAGAGATTTCCTTGTTGATGTCGTAGACCGCGGTCACATCGTGACCACAGTCAAGTTGCAGGTGGCGAGCCATATTGGCTCCCATGCGTCCCACTCCGACAAATGCTACTTTTTGGCTCATTGGATATGTTCTTTGATACGTTACTTGAATTCTGGGTAAAATGGATTGTGGGCTTTTTCTTCTCCCACGCTGGTCATTGGGCCATGCCCCGGGCAGATGACCGTATGGTCCGCCAAAGTAAACAGCTCCGATCTATTCGTGGCCAATGCGTCCTGGTAGGAAATCATTCCCCCACCCATGGATTGTGCGAAAAGAGCGTCACCAGCTATCGCGACCGGGCGCTCAAGCCCCTCAATCACGTAAGTTATACCGCCCGGCGAGTGTCCCTTGGTTAGTCGCGTACTAATTTTCAGTGCTCCCACCGTAAAACAATCCCCTGGCTGGAAACGGGTCGCTCTCTCCGCTGGCTCCAATGCATTGACGTAGGTTCGCAAATCTTCGTTATGGGCCTCTACCGCAGCCCGGTCGATGATGTGATCCAAGTGCGTGTGGGTAAGAAAAAGTTGCCCCAGCTCAAGACCAAGCTCCACTGCTGTTGCAATGGCCTTACTCGCATCAGTACCGGTATCAAAAAGCGCTGCTTCTTTTGAGGCTGGATCCCAGACAAGGTAGTTGTTGACGGTCATATCATCGAAAACCGTGTTGAACTGACGCAGTCCGTCAATCTGAACCGGTTCAGGGCGCCATGAATTTTTTGCGCGCTCCACAAGAGCGTCTGCATCAAGACCCAGAGGTGAAGCCACCTGTCGGAGAGCGTCTTCCTCATAATGCCCCTCCTTAAGTTTCCCAATTGTCTCTTCCGGAACACCGGTCAGGAACTCGAGGACACCATCCGGAATACCAGTTCCCCGCAGCGCCTTTCCAAGAACGTCATCGAAATTATCTTCTAAGGGAATACTACTCATTGCTCCGATGTGTTCACTTTCACCAACTTTGTAATCCGTCCAAACCGATTCCAGTCCTGAACATATAAGTTGCCTGAGGGGTCATATGCCAGCCCATGGGGAGCGGTGAAATGCCCCGGCTGAGCTTGATTAAGAGCAACGCCGTTTTTTCCCCGCTGTCCGGAATTTGGATTCTCCCCAAGCAACGCGATCACTTCTCCCTTCTTATCAAGAATCTTCACGCCCCCAGCCAGTTCTGTTACAGCTACGGCATCTCCTCGGAAAGCAAGATCTGTTGGCCTCCTCAACCCCGTTGCGGCTACTCCAATCCACTCCCCATTCAGATCCCAGTGAGTCAGGCGACCATTCTCCCGGTCTGCTACCAGAATACGAGGAGGGTCGAAGCGGTGATCAACAGCCATGCCGTGCGCCGTATTACACTGCCCGACACCCTTCCCCCGACCAGCAAAGGTCTTGATCCATTTTCCTTCTCCATCAAATTTGTGGATGAAGTTCGAGCCATAACCAAGAGCCACAAAAATTGATCCATCAGGAGCAATATCCGCTGCGGTTACTCCCCCCCAGCCTCCTTTCACTTCCGCAGTCTTTTCGTTGGGAATCTGGAAAACCTCTTTACCCTTGAGGGTCATTTTCACCAACCGCTTTCCAGCCGTGTGAGAGGCCCAGATGTATTCTTGGCCTGCTTCTTCCCTGATGAAGAGATCATGGATATTTCCAGGGCCCATCTGCCCAATCTGCTTTCCCTTCTCATCGTAAATCAAAATCCCCTTCACCGTATCCGTGCTGAAATAGATTTTTCCGGTCTTGTCGATGGCGACCCCTCCATTGGTGCTCCCGACCCCCCGACTTTCTGCCATACCCCACCATGGAACATTCTTGTAAATATGTTTACCGGATCCGGTGGCAACCGCGACAGTCAGCACCTCCCCCTGCGGTGCGCTCCCCTTGTGCGGGTGAGCAGATAACGTGAGCGGAAGTAGGAGAGCTGCTCCAAGCAGCATTGTCTGTTTCATGACGGAAGAGATATGGCGTCTTCCCACAGACAGGAAAAGAACTTTTGGGCCCGGTGACTGGTTCGTTCGAAATATCACCCGAAGAGGACAAAAACCTCTCGAAACAGAAGGAGCATGCCTTTCAAAAAGAATCCCTCTCCAAATTCCGCTCTGACGCGCCTGCCTTGCCCATCAACTCCTGCGTATTCATCGCTTCGACGCGTCTGCCGGATCGTGGCGCAGAGCATATCCCATGTTTACTCCCAACTACCAGAAAGGCATCTCCACACCTCTCTCCTGTCAGTCCTCCACAAGGCAGAAATCAACCTGCTGCCGCTCAATATTAACGTGAGCTACTCGAACCCGGACGAGCTCACCCAGGCAGAGCTCCGCACCCGTCGTGGTAGCATATCGCATTCGGTGGCGCTCAAGACGCCAGCTCCCTGCCGGAAAATGATCCCTTCTGATTAATCCTCTCTGTAGAATATCAAGGGCTTCGACCATCAATCCTATCTGGCGAACATCAGTAATAACCGCCTCGAAGACAGGCGGATCGGTGGAGCGTATACTGAGCGTTAACCACTCGAGCATCTTGAGGCGGTGAGACTCCACTTCTGCGCTCGCACTTGTTCTCTCTGAGGTCGAAATGTGACCTGCTATTTCGGCACACTGTCCGCGGGTCATTCTGCTCGCAGATTCTTCTTCCGGGGGGTTCAAAAGAAGAGAGTCAATAGCACGATGGACAATCAGATCGGCATAACGACGGATAGGGCTTGTGAAATGGCAGTAATCAACCTTCGAGAGGCCATAATGGCCCAGAGGCTCGTCCCGGTAGCTCGCCCGCTTAAGGCTCTTGAGCAATCCAAGCTTGATGGCGTGTTCCTCCGGATGCCCCCGACATTCAGAAAGCAGCTTCTGAATATGCTTCTTGTTCAGGAGGTCTCCTGGCTCATAGCCATGCATTCTGGCCAACTCTGCAAACTCATGAATCTTGTCATGGTCTGGATCGTCATGCACTCGATAGATGGCAGGGCGCATCGCATTTTTCACCGCCCTCGCAACTGCCTCATTGGCTACCAGCATAAACTCCTCAATCAGCTGGTGGCTTTCGTTGTATTCATTCCGCCGATAGCCCGTTGCGCGCCCAAGCTCGTCCAGTTCCATCCGGACCTCCGGGAAATCGAGATCCAAGGCCCCTTCCGAGAACCTGCGCCGCCGCAGGACCTCGGCCAGCTCCCAACATTCTTTGAGAAGGGCTTCTATCTCATTCAGGACCACTCCGGTCTCCTCACCTCCCGCATCAAGGACAGTCTGCGCGTCGTCGTAGGTCAGTCTGCAATGTGATCGAATAATGGCCTGCTCAAAACGAGACCGAATCATCGTTCCCTTCCGGTCAAAATGCATCACCGCGCAACGGGTCAGGCGATCCTCCCCGGGGACCAGTGAGCAAATACCGTTACTTAATTGCTCGGGCAGCATGGGAAGCACCCGATCTACGAGATACGTTGAATTCCCTCGCTTCCGGGCCTCATGATCAATCGCCGTATCCGGTTTCACATAATGCGAAACATCGGCAATGTGAACAGCCAGCTCCCATCCATCAGCAAGCCTCCGCACCGAGATCGCATCATCAAAATCACGCGCATCCGCCGGATCGATCGTGATCACCACTTTCTCTCTCCAATCCACCCGTCCCCGCGAGGCCTCATCATCCGCAGCCAAGGAAATCTGCTCTGCTTCCCGGAGGACTTCGCCGGGAAATTCTTCTCGTAATCCATGCCTGAGAATAATCCCCCGGATATCGACTCCGACTTCGTCAGGCCAGCCAAGCACCTCAAGAATCTCGCCCCTCGGCGCTACCTGCCGACTATGCCACTCCAGCAGGCGTACAGCCACCTTCTGGCCCGATTCGCCCCCCGCAGAATTCTCCAGCTCAATCGTTGAAGGTAACGTTTGGTCGTCAGGATTCACGTAGATGAACCCCCCTCGCTCGATCAATGTCCCAACTACCACTCCACTCCGACGTTCGAGAATTCGTTCGACTCTTCCACTCGCCTGATCCTCTGCCCCGGGGGCATCGAGAGACTTCTTTTTGTGCCGGGCGTGCTTCCACCAGACCGGCGGACCAAGCCGCTCAATACGGAGAGCAACGTGATCACCATCGAGAGCCACCGAAGTCTTCTGAGCACCCACGTAAATACGCTTGAAGCGCTCGAGATCGATGCCGCTGGCTAAGTTAGCTGGATCTTGCGGGTCTGGATAAAACCACGCTGCGCCCCTGGGCTGAAACCGGAGGATCCCGGAAAGAAGATTTCTCTCCTGCTCCCGAAGACGATAGCGTGCCTTCTTGCCGCGGACGACCAGCCCTTCCCGCTCGAGCGCTGCCAGCTCAGCCCGCAAGTCGGTGCGCTGGTCAGCTTTTAGTGCGAGCTCGCGGGCAAGCTCTCCTTTATTCAGTGGTCGGTAGCCCGGAAGGCGCATCCGCTCTAGAATCCCTTGCCTCAGATTCCCCCCCTCTTCCATAGAGGGATTCTGGATCTTTGCCGCCCCGACGGCAATCCGGAAGAGTCCGGGCGCTTTTCGGCTCAACAATACGCAATAACCACAAAGTCTGCAGAGGGAGAATTGAGCATGGCACCCGGTGCCGCTCTGAACCTGCATCCGCTGGCACATGAATTTCCCAATGTCTCAGTCTCACACGACCATGGCGCCCTGCGGATCGAGAAACTTTAGCTGTGGGACCACTCTACTCTCGACATCTCGGTATTGACATTGTAATTTCCTAAATCGGGGGATTGCCAAAGGCGGACTCTCCCTGCACCTTTCTGCGGGAGTTACACTCCCCAAATCCCTACAGCTATGAAGATCATTGCCACGCCCCCCCGAAACCACGGATTTACCCTCATAGAGCTCCTCGTCGTGATCGCCATCATCGCGATCCTAGCCGCGCTCGGCTTTAGCGCCGGTGGAGCCGTAATGAACACCGCCAAGAAAACCGTTGCCACCAACGACTGCACCAGTCTCGTGCAGGCAGTCCAGACCTTCTATGATGACTACAACTACCTGCCTGATGCGCCCGAGGCCGGGGCTGCTCCGGGAGCACCGACGACCGCGGAACTGATGGATCAGCTCGTTGGATTCGATGTTGAAAATAATCCTAAGGAGGTCCGCTACTTTCAGGGAAAAGAAGCCAAGGGTAAAACTCTGAACGGTGCCTACGGCGGCCTCTTCTACACCGAGCGATCCGTACAGCTATTCGACGCGTGGAAAAAGACAGGGACCGCCGCGACCAATCGCCACTACTTCGTGGTCATGGACACTGATCTCGATGATGAAATTGTAGATCCGTTTGACGGGGCTAAGCCGCTCTTCGGACGCCGAGTCATCGCGTGGAGCACCGGAAAAGACGGACAATACACAACTGGTCAGGCAAGAGCAACCAAGAACAGGGATAACGTGTATTCCTGGCGCGGTAAGAACTAAGCAAGGCTGGTTCCACACCCCTTATGGAAAAGCTGGCTTCTGCCAGCTTTTTTGTCTCATGCGAGAATTGTATCTCTGCCCGGCAGGGTAGTATCACGCTGGTCGACAGCGAACAGGAAAAGGGCATTGGGTCTCCCGGTCTTTGCCTTTTGCCCAATGAAAAAGCCGGGCGGTTTCCCGCCCGGCTTTTTGTGGTCTTACGACCTTGATTATCTGGTTCGAGGTCGGGCTTAGAATCCCATTCCACCGCCGCCACCATGATCGTGACCGTGCGGCTCAGGAGCTTCGTCCTCAGGAATATCAGTGATAACACACTCAGTAGTCAGAAGTAGTCCGGCAATGGATGCCGCATTCTGAAGCGCACTTCGCGTTACCTTGGTAGGATCAACCACACCCTGACCAATCAGGTCAACGTATTCATCCTTGGCCACATCGTAACCTGTGCTTCCTTCCGAGTTCTTAACGTGCTCGACGATGAGAGCGCCTTCCCGACCGGCGTTGGCAGCCAGCTGCCGGAGAGGTGCCTCTACCGCACTGCGAACGAGTTCCACTCCAGTGGCTTCGTCGCCTTCGAGTTCCACCCCGTCAAGGACGTCCTGCGCACGAATAAGAGCAGTTCCTCCCCCGGGCACGATCCCTTCTTCCACCGCTGCGCGGGTGGCGTGAAGAGCGTCTTCCACGCGGGCCTTCTTTTCTTTCATCTCAGTCTCGGTTGCTGCACCAACATTGATAACAGCCACTCCGCCTGCGAGCTTCGCGAGACGCTCCTGGAGCTTCTCACGATCGTAGTCAGAGGTCGTCTCATCGATCTGCCTGCGGATTTGGCCAACCCGCCCGTGGACGGCTTCGCTGCCACCTCCACCTTCGACGATGGTGGTGTCTTCCTTGCCGATCTTGATGGTCTTGGCCTCACCGAGCTGGTCGAGTTCAATACTCTCGAGCTTGATTCCGAGATCCTCAGTGATGCACTGGCCACCGGTGAGGATCGCAATATCTTCCATCATGGCCTTGCGCCGGTCACCGAATCCAGGGGCTTTCACCGCTGCGATATTCAGGGTTCCACGGAGCTTGTTGACCACGAGGGTTGCAAGGGCTTCGCCCTCTACATCCTCCGCAATGATCAGGAGCGGTCGGCCGGTCTTGGCTACCTTCTCCAGAAGCGGAAGCATGTCCTTCAAACTGGAGATCTTCTTCTCGTGGATAAGAATATACGCGCTATCCAGATTGACCTCCATGCTCTCGGAGTCCGTCACGAAGTAAGGAGAGAGATAGCCCTTGTCGAACTGCATCCCCTCGACCACGTCCAGAGTAGTCTCGATACCCTTTGCTTCTTCCACTGTAATGGTCCCATCCTTACCGACCTTGTCCATGGCCTCGGCAATGATATTGCCGATTTCGCGGTCCCAGTTGGCAGAAACAGTAGCGACCTGTGCGATCTGGTCGCTGTCAGAAACCTCTTGCGAAATTTCAGCCAGACGACTCACGATAGCCTCGGAAGCCTTCATGATTCCCCGCTGCAGACTGATGGGGTTGGCCCCGGCAGTTACGTTGCGCAGACCTTCCTTGTAGACGGCCTCGGCCAGCACGGTTGCGGTAGTGGTTCCGTCCCCTGCGACATCGGAGGTCTTGCTTGAGACCTCACGGATGAGCTGGGCTCCCATGTTTTCGTAAGGGTCCTCAAGATCGATCTCCTTGGCCACCGATACACCGTCCTTGGTGATAGTGGGAGACCCGAATTTCTTATCGAGGATCACGTTACGTCCAGCTGGTCCAAGAGTGGCTTTCACCGCCGCGGCCAGTTTCTCTACCCCGCGCAGGAGCGCATGGCGGGCAGATTCGTCAAACTTCAGTTGCTTGGCAGACATTGTTTTTCTTTCAGTTTTCTATTGAGTGTATTGAGCCTCGGAAACCCTCCCTGCTGGGGCGCGATTCCGAGAGTAGGAGTTAGTCCGCGATCACCCCGAGGATGTCTCCCTCGTTGATGATGAGGAGATCTGCTCCGTCTACTTTGACATCCGTTCCCCCGTATTTCGAGATGAGGACTTTGTTGCCCGCCTCGACCGAGAATTGGATATCGTTTCCGTTTTCATCTTTTCCGCCAGTGCCGAGTGCGACGACTTCAGCTTCCTGCGGCTTCTCCTGGGCAGTGTCGGGAAGCACAATGCCGCCGGCACTGACTTCTTCAGCGTCGAGCCGTTTTACGAGCACGCGCTGACCGAGTGGTTTAATACTAGCCATGATTCCGTTGTGGTGTTGGTTTGTTTTATTTTGGTTTGGTTGAGTAGCCGCTCCGCCTTCCGGAGAAGAGCGGGGCGGGAAACTGACAGATTACTTCTCGGCGTCAACGACTTCCGCATCAACGACCTTGCCTTTTGCTTCTCTGGGTTCATCGGGAGCGTCTTCCGGAACTCCCTGACCGCCTGCTGCGGCAGCAGCTGC
>TARA_B100001057_G_scaffold122404_1_pt1 | contig 17454 bp, 11 predicted proteins | sample TARA_B100001057 | Tara Oceans TARA_B100001057 (sample SAMEA2621839) | marine metagenome | biome: marine biome (ENVO:00000447); feature: surface water layer (ENVO:00002042); material: "saline water (ENVO:00002010), including plankton (ENVO:xxxxxxxx)" | depth 5 m
TCATACTGCCCCCTCTTGAGAATAAACGCCTTCCGATCCACTTCATCGCGCATCACCATGACGTGCGGATGCGCTGCTTCCAGCTCCTTCATCCTGCCACTCCGGCCCTTCGCGTCCGGGATGTCCGTTTCAAGCTTCTTCACCGCTGCTTCAAAATCGCTCTTCCGGTAACGATGACGAGGTTCGGCACTGCCCCTTAGATTATTGATAAATCCTTTTTCATTCAGCCCATCGAACATCGCAAAAAGCTGATAGAACTCCTTCTGGCTGATGGGGTCGTATTTGTGGTCATGGCAGCGAGCGCAACTCAGCGTCAACCCAAGGAACACCGACCCCATGGTTTCCACCCGATCCATGACGTATTCCGTGCGCCACTCCTCTTCGATCGCTCCCCCCTCGGTCTGAATCCGATGGTTCCGGTTGAATCCAGTGGCCACGATCTGGCCATCGCTGGCATCTGGCATAAGATCTCCCGCCAGCTGCCACGTTACAAACTGGTCGTAGGGCTGGTTAGCGTTGAAGGATTCGATAATCCAGTTCCGCCACGGCCACTGAGCATTCTCCAGATCATTGTCATAGCCGTGGCTGTCCCCATACCGCGCCCCATCCAACCACCAGGCCGCCATGCGCTCCCCGTAGCGCGGAGAGGCCAGCAGCCGATTCACAACCCTGCCGTATGCTTCCGGCGACTGGTCACCGATAAAGGCGTCCACCTCCTCAATACTGGGCGGAAGTCCTGTGAGATCGATCGATACGCGCCGGATAAGTTCCTCCCTCGTGGCTTCCTCCTGCAGTTGGAATCCAGCCCGGGAAAGCGTCTCCTGCACGAAGGCATCGATCACCTGCTCATTGCCGCCCTTCAAATCCGGGAGCCTGCTCTTAACCGGTGACCGGAAGGCCCAGTGACGCTCATACTGAGCCCCCTCACTGATCCACTTCTGAAGAATCTCCTTCTCGTCATCAGTCAATGCCGTTCCCTCTCCTGGAGGAGGCATAACCTCGTCCTCATCTTTTGAAAAAATCCGATGGACCAGCTCACTCTGATCCGGATCTCCCGGAACGACCACACGTAATCCATCACGCTCCCTGTATGCTTCCCCGGGATCATCGAGTCGCAAGTCTGCCTTCTGTTGCGATGCGTCCGGGCCGTGGCAGGCAAGGCACTTCGCAGTTAGAATCGGCAGAACCTCTCTGTTGTACTCCACCTTCCCTCCAGCGGTCAGCAAACCGCCGAGAAAGATCACTACACATGAAAACAGCCTCATCGACCCCTGATTAATTCAGGATCATTGCCCCATGGCAATGAGAGGATCATCATCTGATCATGGTGAACTAGAGTTCGCAGCGTAAATTTGGATTGATGGTGGCTTTCCCTCTGATTAGTCGTGGGAGATGCTCCGCCTGCTCCTTCCCCTGCTATTGACCCTTCTCACCCCCTTCTTCTCTGCAGGAGGGGCGCCCATTCTTAACCAGCGAGAACTTCTCGAGACCCAGAACTTCTGGGACAACCGCGACTTTGATTGGTTCGAGGACAACATTCCCTTCCTGGATACCCCTGACGAGGAAATTAATACCACCTACTATTACCGATGGGAACTGGTCAGCAAGCACCTCACCTATGGCTCACCCACCACCGGCTACCTGTGGACAGAATTTATCAACCGTCCTTTCTGGTCGGGCGCTTATGGGGCGATTGCCTGCCCGAGTGGCCACCAGTTCTACGAGACTCGCTGGTTACGTAACCCCCGCTACGTCCGGGATTACGCTCGCTACTGGTTCCGCACCCCAGGTGCTCAACCTCATCGCTACTCCGCATGGATGGCAGACTCGGCATGGGCCACTCATCTGGTGCATCCCAACAAAACCTTTCTTGCTGACCTTCTTCCTGACCTCAGAAAAAACCTCGATACCTGGACCAGCAGATCATGGGTGAAGGAGGCCGGTATGTTCTGGCAGGTCGGCCATGACGACGGCATGGAGTTCAATATCGCCAGCCGTCAGACGAAAAATATTCTCTCGGGGGCTCCAAGTTACCGCCCCAGTTTCAACAGCTACATGTGGGCTGACCTCGAGGCTCTCGCAAGAATGTCCCGCCTCCTCGGCGACCAAGACGCCGCCGGCCGGTATGAAAAGCAGGCTGGGGCCCTGAAGGACACCATGCAGCGGCAACTGTGGGATCCCCGGCGCCAATTCTTTCTCGCCATGTTCCGGGACGATGAAGAAGACGGAGAGGGTAACCGAATCAGAAAAAATACCCGGATCTACGAAACGGGTAAATTTGCTGGAAGTCCTCACGGGCGAGAAGAGGCTGGGTATGTCCCCTGGGCCTTTAATCTCCCAGATGCGGGATACGAGGAGGCCTGGAAATTCCTCATGGACCCGGCCTATTTCTTTGCAGATTTCGGTCCCGTCACCGTGGAGAGGAACGACCCCCTGTTCCTCCTCAAAAACAGCTGCTGCTGGTGGAGCGGACAGAGCTGGCCCTTTGCCACCACCCAGACCCTAAAAGGTCTCGCCAATCTTCTTCACAACTACAGTCAGGATCATGTTTCCCGGGAGGATTACTACAAACTGCTCCATATTTACGCCCGCTCCCACCGGAAGAACGGTAAGCCTTACATTGCCGAAGCTCTTCACCCTGACACTGGGAGCTGGGATCATCACGACTTCTACAATCGGAGCGAACACTACTTTCACTCTGGATTTGTCGACCTGATCATTACCGGGTTGTGCGGCCTCCTTCTTGAGGACAAGGACACCCTCACTGTCGACCCCCTCATTCCAGAGGACTGGGACTACTTTGCCCTCGATGAGGTTCCCTACCGGGGTCACCTCGTCTCACTGGTATGGGACCGGGACGGCTCACGCTACGACAAGGGAGCCGGTCTCCATTTCTTTGCGAATGGCAAAAAAATCGCATCTTCCCCCACTTTCGGGAAAATGACCGCACCACTGCCTGCGGCGCGGGAAGTCGCTCTTCATCCGCGCAGAGAAATCAACTACGCAGTCAATAATGATGGAACCTGGTTTCCTCGCTACCGGGCCTCACACACCGGCCCGAAGTCGTCGCTCTCCTTCGTCCACGATGGAAATACCGCATGGTATGACCTCCACCCACCCCTTCGCTGGACCAGTGAGGGATCTCCCAACGACAAGGACTGGGTCGAGGTCGACTTCGGAACCCTTCGTCCTATCACTACCCTGAAGGCCTATCTCTTGGACGATGGAAACGATCAACCTGTGACCGTTCCAACAGCCATTCAATTCGAGTATTCCGTGAAGGCGGACGGACCGTGGCAACCGGTTCCCTCCGATCCCGGGACGTCGATGACCATCTCGGGCGGAAAACCCTTCATCGTGCAACACCCGGGTTTCAAAGCTCAGCGTATCCGAGTCACCCTCACCAACCACGCAAACCAACGCTCGGGGCTGACCGAGCTTGAGGCATGGGGTCCACGGGAGGGTCCCTATCTTCCTGCTCCAGCCCCAGCCGGCAACATCGCCTTCAACCCCGACCCAAAAGGCGGCGGATTTCCCAAAGCGAGCGCTTCGTTTCACGATCGATACGGTGGAGTCCCCTCCAGCGCTCACGACGGGATCATTATTTACAGGGCCACTCCTACCAATCGCTGGACCTGCTATGGCTCACCCGACCAGCACACCGACTGGTTTGCCCTTGATTTTGGAGAGAAGAAAACATTCTCCCGCGCCATCCTTCATCTCTACGACGACCGTGGAGGAGTGCAGGCTCCGAAAAAATACACCCTCCAGCACTGGACTGGCCAGGATTGGCTTGAGATCCCGGGACAACAAAAGACCCCCATAAATCCCAAGGGCAGCGCCGCTAACACCGTCACCTTCCCACCTGTGGAATCGCAGAAGCTTCGAGTAGTCTTCACCCATATTGGAAAAGGTCATACACGGAGCGGATTGACCGAAATTGAAGTGTGGGACAAATAGGATGACCCCGCCAACTTACTGAGATATATCTTCAATTTCCCGAAGGAATGCCTCCCCGACAATCCCTCCAGCCCAGTTTGAGCAGCAGCGCCTTCCTGCGTATTGTCACTCTCTGCTCCCTCTATGTCTCGCAGGGCCTTCCTCAGGGCTTCATCCACTACGCCCTCAAAAACCACCTTGCCGATCAGGGATTTACCACTGCCGATATTGGAGGAGTCATCGCCATGATCAGCCTCCCCTGGACCGTCAAATTTCTCTGGGGACCGATTGTTGACCGCTTTGGAATTGCCTCCATGGGCAAACGCCGCCCATGGATCATCCTGTCGCAGGCCCTGACCGTAGTGGTGCTTCTGATCCTTGCGACCGTGCCGGACCTCGATTCTAATCTGCGTTTTCTTGGACTTGGGATCCTCAGCGTGAATATCTGGACTTCCCTGCAGGACGTCTGCACTGACAGCCTTGCGGTCGACCTTGTGCCGGAGAAGCAACGCGGCATCCTCAATGGTTTCATGTATGGCTGTTCCTACCTCGGGAGCTTCCTCGGCGGCACGCTCATCGGCCACTTTCTCTTCATGGAGGGCGGCAGTGTGCAACTCGCTCTTGTCGCCCTGAGCGCCTGCGTCTTTGTCATTATGCTCCTTCCTCTTTTCATCCGGGAGCGCTCGGGCGAGAAACTTCTTCCCTGGACTATTGGTTCCTCCCAGCTCAAGAAAGACGAGCAGCACGCTCGCTCGACGGCAATCCTGTTCCGTCAGATTAAGCAGGCCTTCAGCCGCCGAGTCGCCCTGACTGCAGCCCTGCTTGCGGTAGGATGCCACGTGGGCAATTCCGCTCTCAGCATCATCGCATCCAAACACTTTATTACCGAGGTAGGATGGGACAAGAAAGCGTATACCTATCTTGAGAGCTTTGGGACCTGGTTCTCACTCGGAGGAGCCTTCATTGGTGGATTCGTTGCCAGTAAACTCGGAGCCAAGCGCTCTGTTGTCATTGCTGGCACCCTGATTGCCCTCGTCTGGATCACCTTCAGCCAGCTCGAGTCTTTTTGGACTGAAGAGTGGCTTATCAGGTCCAACATGTGGGTACTCGCAAGCCTTCTGGGACTCTTCAGCGTTTCACTATTCACCCTTTTCATGAACGTCTCAGAACGTCGGGTAGCCGCTTCCCAGTTTAGCGCCTACATGGCTCTACTCAACCTCTCTATCTTTCTCGGAAACAAGGTTGCAGGCCCCTTAGAATCTGCTCTTTCCTCCGTGCCAGCGGTCTACTTTTCCTCTGGCCTCTTCCACCTTGGCGTCATGACCTTTGTCATTCTGGCCATCAAACCACCGGAAGAAGCCCCTGAACTTCCAGGATTGAAAATGTCCTTCGCGGATCAGTGGCGCGAAGAGCTGAAGCAAAAAGGCGAGGAGTAAATGCCGGGGTAAAACTTCCCCACCTATGGAACCCTAATTCCCCCGGACCCACTCTTCTATCCTCTGCTTGACCGCTTCCGGGAAGAGGTCGACCAGAAGGAGCGGATTCATCCCACCAGCCGCCATGAAATGGTCCCCCGGGTAGGTAATAGTAAGTGATTTCTGATAGGCCTCCGCCAAGCTCGCTGACCACCTAGGTTTCACGATGGTATCACTCTCCGCAATCAGGTGCAGGGTATCGATATTTGATGCGCTGTAGATATCAGGAATGTTTTCCAAACCATCCCGATCATACTGGGAAGTAAGGTCTCCCATCGCTGCACTGTTGATAAAGATTGCCTTTCTTGCCTTCGCCAGGTCCCCAAGGTCCCGCTCCGAATCGAGGAGATTGAAAAGGTAGGAGGCGAGTGCTCCTCCCTGTGAATACCCGATCACCAGATCCACATCCCCCGGAATCCTGTTAGTGGCGTAGTCGATCACGTAGTCAACCGACTCCTCCAGATCCCCATAATCGGCAGAGAGGCAGTTCCACCATTCTCTCCCGACGATATTGAGGAAGGGGTTACTGTGAGGAGCCTGCGCGTAGAAAAAGCGAGCCCGATCGCCGAGGGCGTCTTCCAACTCTTCACAGAGGGGAGTGCGCTCCATCCATCCGGCAAACATGCCCTTGCCGTGCAGGACCAGAATGTTGGCCGGACGCCCTTCCGGCAGAATGCTCCCGTAGTCTACCAGCCGATAGAGAACGGCTTCATCTGCCCTTTCAGTATACTCATAGCCGGCATCTACCGGCCGTACCCATGCCCTGTTCACATCACGAAACGCCCTGTCGCCCAGATTCTGGAAGGCCTCCGAATCTGCTCTCTGAAGAACCCAACTGGAATCCCCTCTCCATGAGACCCTCACCAGAAATCCGGTCACCGAGACCTCCGGAATCGGGGAGATCTCCTCTGCGTCACCCAAGGAAGCCAACACCACAACCAGGACCAGAAATAAACCCTTCCTCACACTGCATCCTACTTCCTGAACCCCGTAATGTCGAACTCGGAGTGCCTCGTACAACCACGAGAGGATGGTTGACGCATTTCGAAGAAACTCTCCCGTTTCGATACACGGCTACTCGAACTTCGCCTCATCCAGATCGACACGGTAGACCACTCCCTTGGTGTATCCAACCGCATAAAGCTCACCGGCAGCATCTCTCCCGAAGGAGACGATCCGGTCTGGAGACGTTCCGATCTGCCGGATGACCTTCAGCTTCCGATTCTTCTGGGTGATACCCCAGACCTTTTTACTCTGGTAGTCCGCACAGATGTAAACTCCATGGAAGCTCGACTGCGGATCAGTGCGCATCACGTAGCCACCCGTGACCGAGACCCCGTGCTTACGAAGGAAGGCTACAACCGGGGGAATGTACCTGGTAGTCTCGGTCCGATACTGCGTCGAGAATAATGAAAATCCCTCCTGAATATTCCACCCGTGGTTTTCCCCGGACCGCACGATGCACACCTCCTCAAACCGGTTCTGCCCCACGTCGCCAACCCAGAGATCTCCGTTGGCAGGGTCGAAGCTGAAGCGCCACGGCTGACGCAGTCCATAGGCAAAGATCTCCGGACGTCTCTCCTTTGAATCCCCAGTCACAAAAGGATTGTCACCGGGAATCCCATACGCCCGGCCTTCTTCCTCCCGGTCCACATCAATACGAAGGAGGCTCCCCTCAAAACGGCTCAGGTCCTGGGCCTTTCCTTCTGGGTCCTCCTGTGGGCCCCCATCTCCCATCCCGATGTAGAGGAAGCCATCCGGTCCGAATTCTAGACCGCCTCCGTGATGAAAGAGAGTATCGATATTCCACCGCAGAATACTCCGAGTTGGCCTTCCCGAATCGGTTCGGCGATCCGAACTGGCCACTCGCTCCACCACCGCCATACCCCGTTGCTGCCCGGTCATGGTTTCATGCATCATGAAGTAGCGCCCATTTTCCGCGAATCCAGGATGCAGAGCCACTCCCAAAAGGCCCTCGTCATTAGCCACGTAGATCTCGTCGAGGATGTTCACAAAGGGTGAGATCACCTCTTCCCCGTCTACCCTCTCCAACAGGGCAATGGTCCCCTTGCTTTTCTCGGCAATCAGATAGCCACCCTGCACCGTCGGATGCCCCCCGAACCACACCGGTTTATGAAATTTCTCCTTCATTCCGAGTACGGGCTCGAAGGCAACCTGCTGGCTAAGGACCGGAATTTCCGGTGGCGTACCCGCCTCCTGAACCACCTTTGTCTCCGGTTGCCTGAGACTTTCAAGATAGGCAACCAGGTCCCGGAATTCCGCAGGACTGAGCTTGGAATGCAGACCGGGAGGCATCAGTGAGACTGCTCCTGTCTCTTCCTTCACAACCTCGGAACGGGCGATCCGAAGATCCACTCCTCCGACCTGCCCAAGGACCAGAACCTCATCTGTCCGGCTCCGTAGGATTCCCTGGAAACGCTCGCCCTTCCGATTCTCCAAGATCGTCGTGGCATAGCCTGTCATGATCGAGGACGAGGGATCGAGAATGGACTGAGCCAAATCCGCGCGGGCGAACTTATCCCCCGCGGCATACAAATCAGGTCCTATCCCACTCGCCGTCCCATCAACGGAGTGACACTGGCTGCAGGCAGTGCGTTGATCTGTGAATATAAGCTTCCCGGCCACAACGCTTCCTCCCGTCATGGCGACCTTCAGAAACTCGCCATCGGGAAGGGGCTCCGCTCCTTCCATGAGAGCAGGAACAAGAAGAGATACCGCTGTGTAGGCAAACCAGCGCGGATGGGTCATGAACCAAAGTTTAGCTCAGCCTCCCGAACTGCCAATCGTTTAAGACATGGCCTTAACTCACATTGCCCCGGAACAGAAGTTCCAGACTCGCCTCTCCCCGGAAAAATACTAGGATAACAGTCCCATCAGCATGCCCCGTCACCTCCTTCTCATCCTGCTGGCCGTCACTGGCCTTCATGCCGAAAACCCCTTCCGCGTCCCGGAGGGATTTGAAATCACGCAATTTGCCGGCGACGACCTCACTCATGACACCTGGGCGATGACCATCTCGGAGGATGGAAAGGTGGCTGTCTCCGGGCCCGGATACATCAAGATCCTTCTCGATACGGACAAGGACGGCGTAGCCGACCAGGCCAAGGTTGTCTTTGACAAGGCCCGCAACCCCCACGGCCTTCTCTGGAGCGGAAACGACCTCCTCAGCGTTCAGCCTCAGGGGATTTTCCTTCACCGCACCCAGCCCGGTCAAACCCTCCCGGGCGGCGACCCCGAACTCTTCTACAAACTTCCCGGAGGAGGCGGAGAACACGGGCCCCATGGGATCCGACGCGGTCCTGACGGATGGTTTTACGTGGCCTGCGGAAATAACACCAATATCAGTAAAGACAACATCACCACCGCCACCTCACCCATTACCGACCCCTCCCAGGGAACCATCCTCCGCATTTCTCCAGACGGAAAACAGAGTGAGGTCATTGCCCACGGATTCCGCAACCAGTACGATCTCGCCTTCAATCAGCACGGTCACCTCTTCACCTTCGACTCCGATGGAGAGCGGGATCACCAACTCCCATGGTATTCTTACTGTCGGGTCTTTCACATCCGGGTTGGGGGACACCACGGATGGCTCCTCCCTGGCCACCAGCGCTCCTTCAATAGGCCTCCGTATTTCTTTGATTCCGCCACCCGACTCAATGAGATCGACCGCGGATCTCCCACCGGGGTGGAAGTCTACCGCCACACGCAGTTTCCCGAGCACTACCAGGACGGCCTCTTCTTCGCTTGCTGGACTTATGGACGGGTTTACTTCTCTCCGCTCACTCCGAAAGGAGACTCCTACGAAAGCCACGATCACGAGACCTTCCTTGAGCCCGTCGGCAATCTCGGCTTCGCCCCCTCCGACCTTGCGGTCCACCCTCTTACCGGAGATCTCTACGTCTCGGTAGGAGGACGTGGAACCAGGGGAGCCGTTTACCGGGTCTCCTATCCGAACGGTCGAAAGGCGGCCAAACCCGTCGCCCTTTATGAAACCCCGAGGGACTGGTCTATCCACAAAGACCGCATTACCGCCCCCGCTCCTCTGTCACCAGATCAAGCTCTCACCCTCTTTGAAAAGGCCAAGGATTCCTCCACTCGCCTAAACGCTATACGTCACCTCATGCTCACCATGGGAGACATCAGCACCAACGAGGCGCGCCGCCGGATTGATGCTGGCTACACTGCCAATAAGCCGGACGCTCTCGCATTAGAGCTCCGCCGGAAAGCCCTCTCTCTGCTGACCATGGCCTTTGATCCACAGAATCCAGGCCATCCTCAGCAGTATGAAATCGCGCGCCTGCTCGCCATGCTGAAGGCAGATACGAGCGCCGTAATAGAAAGGCTCGCCTCCGCCCTCTCCCCTTCCTCTCATCCGACCCACGACGCCCACTATCTCTTCTGTCTCTCCCAGATGCCTGGACCAAGAGAGAGCGTTCGCGATAAAATCGCGAACGGCTTCCTCGGAATCGACCGCAAGATCGAGGAGCGTAATCTCCTCACTGACCGGAACTGGAGTGTCAACCTGCGCGACGCTCTGAAGGCCCAACTTGGATTCGACCCCAAAACGGCCGTCCGGATGGCTCGGGCCAAGAGCATTTCTCCCGCCTCCATACATCTTCTCTCCCTGCTACCGGAAGAAAACCGCAAATCGATGGCGCAAGCGATGGCCTCCTCCGTGAAGGGATGGAACCGGGAAGCCCTTAGCTTTGTGGAAAAGCACCTGCCTCCCTCTGCGATCCCACCTCTTCTGACCATCCTGCGTGACGTCTGGAAAAGCGAACTCCACCTCAGGTCCGACCTCGTCGGATTTTTCTCCCGCTATGGCAACGAGCAGGACCGCAAAGTTGCCTTGGAATTCCAACGGCCGCCGACCAGCAAGGTCGACCTTACTCCATTCGCCCAAAAGATGAAAACCGTCGATTGGGAGAGGGGCGACAGCGCCAGGGGACAGGCAACCTATGCTCGCTACGGCTGCACGAGCTGCCATTCAGGTAACCGCCGACTCGGGCCTTCCCTGAGCAACATCGCCAAACGCTTCAACCGGGACGACCTTTTCCGACATATCAATGAGCCAGACCTTTCTCTTTCTGACCTCTACAAGGCCACGCAGATCACTACCGCTGATGGCGTCTATATCGGGATGAAGGTTTACAGGTCTGAGGCCCAAACCATTCTCGAAACGGGTTCAAACGAAACTATCCGATTCTCCCGACACGACATCCTCAGCGAGCAAACTCCAAACCGATCACCAATGCCTGGGGGGTTACTTCTCGGGGCAAGCACACAGGAGTTGGCAGACCTTTACGCCTACTTGAAGAGCCTTTGACCCTCCGCCGGTTCAAGGACGATTATTCCTCGCTGTAGGCCTTGATCCAGTCAATCTGAAGGCGGAAAGGGCCGTCCTTCTTGTCGTAGATCATAACCCCAAGGCTGTTAATCTTGCCTTTCTCGAGGGGGTAACGGTCGCGAGGGAGTTTCATGCCTCTCCATCCCGCACCAAATGCACTGAAAGGAATCTTGGCCACCTGCCAACCCTTCGAGTCAGCCTTCGTGTCGAAATCAGCCCGGTAAGTTGCCCGGCTTCCTTCCATCTCCAAGCCAAACTTGTAGGTTCTTCCGTCCCCCTTGAAGCGGATCATCACCCCATCTTTTCCCGATAATCCTAGAGCCCCGCGCCGAGTCCGGATTGAGGAAAAACCGCCCCCATTCGTGTTCGTTGAACCAGCAAAGAGCAACCTGTCGCCCTTAAAGGTAAACCCTCCCTTCGAGCGGCCACCCATCACGTTATCGTTCACTGTAATCCACTTTTTGCCCGGATCAGCCTCGGAGAAATCAAACAGAGTGACCCTCTCCGCACTCTCAGTCTTTTCAGACTTCCCTTTATCTTCCGCGGCGCTTGCAGTTACCTGAAAGCAAATAAGGGCTATTCCCAGCACCACTGCCGCGAATAATAGTGTGGGAGTCCGTCTCATCATGTGGAGCCTACGCTCATTTATGAAACCGTCAAGGGTATGAGTAATATTAGACCTCTCCTAAATCTTGCACTCGACCGGCTCCTGTAAGACCAGAGCGCCCCTCTCACAATCAAGCCGATCACCGCCTAAACCACGTTTTTTCAGGGACACATTGACGCCTCCCACTGCCTCCGGCACCCTCCAAAAGTAATGAAAATTCTCCTTCTCGCCCTTTCTCTTTCAATTGCACTCATGAGTTCCTCCTCCCTCGCCGACCATCACGCAAAGAAAACGGGCGGCTACCGCCACGTCGTCTGCTTCAAGTTCAAGGACGACGCCACCAAGAATCAGATCACAGCCATCGAAAAGGCCTTTGCTGCTCTTCCCTCCAAGATCAACTCCATCACAGGCTACGAGTGGGGGACCAACGTGAGCCCCGAAAACCTCGCTCAAGGATACACCCATTGCTTTATCGTCTCCTTTAAGGACAAGAAGGGCCTGGAAGCTTACCTTCCTCATAAGGATCACAAGGCCTTTGTAGAGCAACTGCTTCCCATCCTCGACAAGGCCTTCGTCATCGACTTCGTCGCTAAATAGCGAGGCCCCTGTCTGGACCTTTTGGCAGGAAGCGTCTCCCATTCAACAGATAGCCGGAATCGGGCGTTGATGACCTTCCCTCCCCTTCTCCTACCGGCAGCTTTCCTCCTTGTGTGTAACGGCTCTCTGCTGGCCTCACCCACCGCAAACTTAACCGAGACGCCCGGTCCTCTCGAGCTGTGGAAACATTTTGATCCAGACGAGGGAGACTTCAATGAAGCGATCGTCAAGGAGGCCACCGCAGGCGGGATCTACACTCGCGATTCCTACATCAGTGCTTACGTCCTTGGTGAAGAAATCCGGGTTTACTGCAGATACGCAGTAAAAACGGGAGCCCGAAATGCGCCCGGGCTGCTGAACGTCCACGGCTGGATGGGTGCGCCTGCAATCGACAGAAATTACGTGAAGAATGGATGGGCCGTGATGGCTCACGATTACTGTGGAGAAACCAGTGACCGCGCCCACTTCACGAAATATCCAGAAAAACTCCTCCGGGGAAACATGGATAAGCGAATCGGATACCGGGTGAAATCGAAACTCCCTGACGGTTCTTTTATCACCAACCCTAAACAAACAGACGATTACATCTGGTATGCTATTCAGCGTCGGGTCCTCAGCTACCTTCTTTCTCAAAAGGAAGTCGACTCTGACCGCATTGGAGCCAAAGGCTACTCCTATGGCGGAACCCTCATGTGGAACCTCGGAACCGATCCGCGCATCAGGGCATTCGTGGCCTATTTTGGCGTAGGTTGGCTCGAGTATTACCGTAGTCGAGGCGTCTGGATGTTTGACAGTCCGGTTGACGAACCCGAGAGAAATCCCGGCGAGACCCTTTATCTCTCTACGATCGCTCCGCAGTCCCACGCACCACATATCACCGCCGCAGCCCTCTGGCTGAACGGCACGAACGATCATCATGGAGGACATGAACGCGGAGAACAAACATTCCGGGCCTTCCAATCGCACATCCCTTGGTCCTTTGCCCACCAGCCGAGAGGGCATCACGACACGCGGGACATCGGACAAAACGCCCGGCTCTGGCTGGAGAAACACGTTTTGGGCAAGGATGTCGACTGGCCTGGAGAGGCCGGATCAAAAATCGTCCTCGACGCCCAAGGCGTTCCAGAACTGCACGTTAGCCCGGCCGACCCGGACAGGGTGAATCATCTGGAAATCTACTACGCGCTTAAGAATCCGGTCAGCTACGGCCGGGCTTGGCGCAACGCCACCCTGCGCCGCAAGGGCGATGTCTGGATCGGAAAAATGCCGGTCCTGAACGTGAAAGACTATGTCTTCGGTTTCTCCAATATCCAATATGACAACACCGTAGTACGCTCCTCACCTTTCACAGCAACGATCCCCGAAAGCCTCGGCGAAGCGATTGCGACAGATACGCGTTCCCTGCAGCTGAGCAACAACGCAGCATGGTTCAACTCGGGCCCTGTGGAGGGGAAACATGGCATCTCTGGATTCCGTGCACTATCGCCTCGGGGAACTTTTAACGAACAGTTCAGCGATCCTAAATGGCAGGCTCCTGAAGGAGCGGAGCTGCACTTCAAGTTTTACTGCACCCAACCTCAGGCTGTGGAAATCGTAATCAACAATCACTACCTGGCCGACATCAGAATCACTGCGTCGGATGACTGGCAGGAAATGACTCTGGAAGCAGGACGATTCATCCACCGTTTCAGCAAGAATCCTCTCGCGGATTGGTCCCAGACAAAAAAGGTCGCTATCAAGCCACTATCAGGTGCCGATATAGCCAAGATTATCTTTGCAGGGTTTCAATGGGTGCCGGACCGCAGGACCAATCCGTCCAATTAACCAAATGGCGCCGAACACCGTCTCGTTCACTACAACCCGGAACCGCTTCACCCGCAGAAAATCGGATCCGGGGGAACAGGAACTCAGTTCTTCAGTTTAAACCGCGCAACGTAAGCAAATGAGGTCACGAAGAGATACTCCTCATTCTCGTCAAAACAGCAGTTGGTGACCGGGTCTGGAAGCCTGATTGTGGCCAGCTTCTTCCCCTCGGGAGAAATCACGAGCACTCCACCAGGACCGGTCGCGAAGATATTCCCACTCGTGTGCATCTTCATCCCATCAAACCAGCCTGCGTCATCCTTCCCGTAGGGCCCTTCAAAAAAGATTCCCCCATTCCCATCCTCTGTTGAGAACCGCCACATCTTGGGGTCTTGCATGTCTGAACTTCCGACGTAGATCCACTTCTGGTCTGGAGAAAGCACGATCCCGTTTGGCAGGTCCATTTCGTCGTTTACCAGAAAGACTTTTCCCGTGGCGGCTTCATATCGGTAGATCCCGCAATAGGGAATCTCCCGCTTATCATCGACGAACACCATCGCCTCCCCCGGAACACTGTTTGCGATATCGCAGTGCCCATAGGGAGGATCGGTAAAGTAAATGTCCCCGTTGGCAACAACGGTCAGGTCATTGGGGCTGTTGAAGCGTTTCCCCTCATGGGTTGCAATCAGCGTTGAAAGCCCCTCCTGAGTAATATTGTCGAAGGACAACTTAGCGAGTCTCCGGTCTCCGTGCTGGCAGATGATGAGGTCCCCCGCAGGATCAAGGGCGAGACCATTGGACCCAAGGACGCCACCCTCAAAGAAAGGCACGGTTCCGGTGTGTCCACCCGGAGAAAGAAAGACACTTGACCCCTTTGCTTGGGACCACTGGTGAATCGTATTCCCCTTCACATCTGAGAAGAGAAGCGTCTTCATCGAGGGAACCCAGACGGGTCCCTCCGCAATTTCAAACCCCTTGGCGAGCACTTCCAGTTGAACCGAAGCGTCGAGAATCCCGTCCACACTGGAATCGTGAATTTCAACCCGGCAGATCTGATTTTCTGGGATTACAGCGCCGGCGTTAGCCTCGGCTGACTGGATCTCTTCATTATCTCCAGAGACGGTTGCCTTCTCTTCGCATGAGCACAGCAGAATAGAAATTCCCAACGCGCTCCCCATCCATCTCAGATCTTTCATCTCTCCATTGCTAGAAACATGACCCTCGGGCTCAAGCCTAAAATCATCCCGAACGGGAATCTACATCTCTGTCAGTCAGAATTGCGCAGATCCCGTTTTAGTCAAAATAGGTATCCTCGTGACTGTAAGGAGGCGCGCAGCAGCACAGGAAACGCAAGTCGCTGGTGGCGGTGATCTGATGCCACGCCCCTGCCGGAATCACGACCGCATCCCCCGGTTGCATCACGCGGGTTTCTCCGTCGAGCTCCATGACCCCTTCCCCTTCGAGGAGAAAATAGAACTCCTCGCTGACCTTGTGGTAATGTCGCTCCGTGGCATTACCCATGGCGATCGTCGCCTCGGCAAGACTCTGCTGCTCTACTGGAGCGTTGCTCAGATCCAGAATACTTCGGATCGTGGATCCATCCTTGGTTGTAAACGGCTTCTGTGCAGAAAGCTGGCGCACCTCCATAAGGAAAGCCTAAACACCGTAATCGGCACTGTCACGCTTGCCCATTCAACTCATTCTCCCTAAGCAATAGTCGATGGCCGACGAGAAAGAAACTACCGTCCGGGAGGAGCAGGCCAGCGAACCCGGACGATCGAACCGATTCAAGATCCTTTCGATAGGGGCGGCTCTCGCGTCGTTTGCTCTCATCTACTGGTTTCTACCCGTTGCGGATACTGACGCCCACACCGCAGCAGAGGTCCGCACCGGTCTCGCCATCCTCGCTCTCGCTGCCATCCTCTGGCTCACCGAAGCGATCCCCCTCGCCATCACCGCCCTGCTCGTCCCCGTAGTCGCTGTTCTGACCGGAGTCTTCAGTGGAGATCCCAAGACCATTGTCCCACAGGCCTTTGCCGGGTTCGCCCATCATCTCATCTTCCTCTTTCTCGGCGGCTTTGGCATTGCGGCTGCCCTCACAAGACAAGGACTGAACAGCTGGCTGGCCAACGGGATTCTGACTCTTGCGGGAGGTCGTTTCCATATGACCTGCATCGGGTTGTTTTGCGCCGCCGCCTTCACCTCCATGTGGATCTCAAACACCGCCACCACCGCCCTTCTCTTTCCAGTTGCCTTGGGTCTCCTTAGCGACCTAGGGACCAGAGCGGGAGCAAAGACGGCAGCCAAGGCCGCCCCCTTTGTTCTGCTCGGACTGGCCTACTCCGCCAATATCGGTGGGATCGGCACCATTATTGGAACCGGCCCTAATGCCATCGCCGCGGAACGGTTGGGAATAGGCTTCGCAGAATGGCTCAAATTTGGAATCCCCTGCGTGGCCATTCTTTTCCCTAGCCTGGTTGCTATCCTCTTTCTCGTCCTGCGTCCCGGGAAGACTCCGGACCTGACCCGGAATACGGAACCCTTCATCTTCACTCCTCGACGGATTCTCACCCTCACCATATTTCTCCTTACCGTTGTTGGCTGGTTGTGCAGCAAACCACTCTCGGGAGTATTCAACGTTACTAAGGGGTTCGACAGTATCATCGCGGTATCCTCTGTCGTCCTAATGGCCTCTTTCGGTCTTGTGCGCTGGAAGGATGTCGACCGCACTACCGACTGGGGCGTCATTATTCTCTTTGGTGGGGGTCTCACTCTCGGGAAGGTCCTGACCTTGACTGGAGCTAGCAGCTTCCTCGCCAGTCACCTCAATCAGCTTACCGCAGGTTGGCCTTTCATCCTCGTAATCGGAGCAGTCGTTCTCTTCGTGATTTTTCTCACTGAACTCACCTCCAATACCGCCACTACCGCCTTGTTTGTCCCAGTGTTTTATCAGGTTGCCCTCGAGATTGGGGTCTCTCCCACTCAACTGGTCCTTCCTCTCACCATCGCGGCCTCCTGCGCTTTCATGCTCCCCATTGCGACGCCTCCGAATGCGATCGTCTACGGATCCGGTCAGGTTCTCCAGCGGACCATGATGCGCACTGGCCTCGTCCTCAATCTCTCCTTTGCCGTCATCCTGACCGCTCTCAGTACTGTCCTCTTCTGAGCAGGCGGCCTCCTCCGCTTAAGCCAAGATGTCGCGCACCACCCGTCCGTGGACATCGGTCAACCGGAAATCCCGCCCTGCGTAGCTGTAGGTGAGCTTCTTGTGATCAATCCCCAGCTGGTGGAGAATGGTGGCGTGGAGATCGTGGAAATGAACCCGGTTTTCTGTAGCGTAGTATCCATACTCGTCTGTCGCACCATATTGGATACCTGGTTTGATCCCACCTCCGGCCAGGAACATGGTGTTGGCGTGGGGATTATGATCCCGTCCGTCACGCCCTTGAGCGACCGGAGTCCGCCCAAATTCGCCTCCCCATACGACCAGCGTCTCATCAAGCAAACCCCGCTGCTTGAGATCGGTGATCAGGCCGGCCACCGGCTTGTCCATTTCACCAGCGAGTCGCGCGTGCTCCTTCCGCAGGTTTCCATGCGAATCCCAGTAGCGATGGGTCACTTGCACGAACCGCACACCGGCTTCACTGAAACGGCGGGCCATG
>TARA_B100001057_G_scaffold500272_1_pt1 | contig 17441 bp, 18 predicted proteins | sample TARA_B100001057 | Tara Oceans TARA_B100001057 (sample SAMEA2621839) | marine metagenome | biome: marine biome (ENVO:00000447); feature: surface water layer (ENVO:00002042); material: "saline water (ENVO:00002010), including plankton (ENVO:xxxxxxxx)" | depth 5 m
CACTACAGACCATTTTGAACCATCATATGTAATAATATCGTTCTCCTGAGCATCTAGTCCCCAATTAGGAAATCCAATATTATCTATTTGTTCTGTTATTAGATATCTTTGTCCAGTTGATGCGGCCGCCAATGTGCCGTCTCCAGGATAGTTAGTTGTAGGATCTATAATTTTATCTACATCTGCTAATGTATCTATAGGTAGGGTATCATTGTCTAAGTTAAAAATCAATGCTGTATCATCTACAGGATTTTTTGTTACACTTCCTACAAGCATGTTAAGTTCATTGTCTGTATCTGAAGATATGTTTAACTTTAATTTACTTGTAGTTTTTAATTCTCCCATCATTTCTATAATGTCTGACCATTTTTGGCCTATACCACTAGAGTTTACTAATTTGGCTGTACTGCCTGTAACTTGTAAAAATAAATCATTTGGTGTAACAACAACTTCTGCAAGTTCGGCTGTAGGTCCAAAAAAGTCTGCATAGTCTTCACTATAACCTAACTCACCAATATCAGGTGTAGAATGTATATCATTTACTATTCGCTGTATTATTGCTTGTCTTTTGACTTTAGCAGGTGGACTTATCCATATAGGACTTGTAAATGACATAGTAGATATATCTATAGATTCATCTACACCAGCAGGAACGGCTCTGCTACTCCAGTTTATATCAGCAAGTTCAACTTCAAATACACTAGTCCAATCTAATGGATTACTATTTGATTGTAATTGAATACTAGGATTAAATAGCACAAATATTTGTTCTAATATTTGTAATTTAGTATCTGTATTGGTTGTCCACACATCAACGTTTATTGTTAAATTGTATGGCACAGGCATATATCTTTGTGTTGTATATAAATTTCCTTGCTCTGTAGAGTAAGAACCAGTTTCTTTATTAAACTCTCTTTCTGCAACTTGCTGTGTATCTACTAAAAACGGTTCGTGTGTTCTATCTCTTGCTGGTTGAATACTTTGTATAGTAACACTTATAAAAGGGGAACTGTTTATAATGTTTTCTGAATTGTTACGCAAAATACTAGCAACCATTCTGCTACTATCTCCATATCTTGCAGGAACTCTATTATAATTTATTCCTTTATCTGTATATTCTCTTACTTTAAAATTAGAAAAGATTCTGATAATCTGTATAAGATATCTTTTAATCTGTTCATCATACCAGTAATCTAAATTTTTGCCTGCCATATTAATCTTCGCCGTATTCTAATTCATCTATTTTATTAGAGACATCTCTAATCGCTTCTTCAAAGTCTTCCTCTAATTGATATATTGCACTTTCTAATTTATTTTTTGCTTGATAAACCTGATTAATATTATATTCGTCCATTTCAATACCATTATCTTCTGCAATATTAGAAACTGCATTTACTATTTCCATATGCATATCTGCATATTTAATATTTTTAGTTTCTGCTCTAGCACGTTCTAAAGCCAGTTCTAAATCATACTTTTTATCCTCTAACTTAGAAATTAGTTCTTCGTTTTCTTTAATAATACGTTTTGGAGTTATATCTTTTAATCTCATTTTAATTATCCGTTTGAGGTTTTACAACCTTACTTAAATTTTGTCTTTCGGTCATTGTTTCACCATCACTATTAGTAGTAATACTATCATTGTTTATAAATGTTGATAATATTCTATTTGCGGCTGACCATGAGCCTCGTTCATCTGTACCTACATTAAGCCAACGTGAACCAGATTTTTTAAATAATCTGTTTGGACTAAAGTCTGTACGGAGAAAAAAGTCTCCATCAGATGTACCACTAGTTGGAAATGTTTCTCCACTTCCAACAATACTCAACCCATTTACAGGTTGTCCGTCATTAGCACCAAAACCAAATCCTACTACAGGCTTGTCTGGAACTTCCTCGTCATAATACAGATGTGTTGTGTCTCTGTATTGAGGGTCAAATGGAACATCACGTTCTGCTTGTTCCAAAATTTTATCATTTATGTTAATTTCATTTGCGTAAGTGCTAATTAAGTTTCTTAAATCTTCTTCCTGTTCGCCTGTGCCTAATATATCTCTATATTCTTGAGAGTCTGTAATAGGTCCTACTTTTGCTCTCCACAAATGTGGCCACCAACGAGGATCATATCCTTCTGCTGGCCTTGTAGCATCTGTTACTACAAAAAATCTGTTGACTGCGTCATCACTACCTAATAGTAAATCATCTCTTAAATGAGGAATCTCTAAAACATCTCCAGGCATCAATCTTCTGCCTAATGCTTCTACCATACTTTCTATATGGAAATTAAAAAACAAAGTATCATTTGCTAAAAACATACCAAATTGTGTAAGGTCAAACGCATCATTATCGCCTAAATTATATTGACCTCTTAATTCGTAAATATTTTTATCATATTTTCTATCTCTATTTTCTAAAAATAATAAATCCTGTATAAAAACTTCATTATTTGTGCCGGCATTAGGATTAGGCCTTGTAGGATCTTTACCTTCGTCCTCACTATGTACACCTAAATATTTGTGTACATGTACTCCAGTACCACCTGCAAAGATGTGTTCACCCACAACTCTATCTATGAAGTTGTAATCATTTCCTTTTACTGGATTCCATAAACTTAATCTTGGCATAATATACTATTTATCACCTTCTAAATTTATATTGATGTAAATTATATCACAATAAATAGATACATGCCGGCAGTTAGAGGAGCAAGACCTATTAGAAACAAGGAAATACTAGATTTCCATAACAGTATAGGTACGCCTAAAGAAACATCGTTAGAAGAATATGCTAATGTATGGCGTAATTGGTTAAATTTTAGTGAGAGTAAAACACTTAATGGATTACAAAATTTTACTTTTGCTGATTATACCCAAGGAACCAGTCAAGCATTTGATAATTTTATTTTAAGACATTGTAAAGACAAGCAAATTAATGTCCTGAAAGGAGATTTTCAGTATCATGCTTGTTTAGGCAAACATGTAGAATTTAATTATGTGGAATATCCGCACCATTTTGAAAGTGTTTTAAACGGTCCAGATTTACATGCATTACTTATAAGTGCACCATTTAGTGATTTTGGTTGCATACATCCTGACTTTGAACATATAATGCGTATCTGTGTGGCACATAATATACCTGTGTGCTTAGACTTAGCATATTGGGGTATTGCAAAGCATGTACACATAAATTTAGATGCTTTTCCTTGCATAAAAGAAGTTACATGTAGTTTAAGCAAACCTTTCTTTACTTTGGAAAACCACAGAGTTGGTATTAGGTTTACAAAAGATTATGTAGACGATGGTATTAGTATGCTTAATGAAGTTAAAATGGCTAATAATTATAGTATGGCATTAGGAGTTGAGTATATGAAAAACTTCAGTCCTGATTATAATTGGGAAAAATTTAGTGATTTGTACCAGGATGTCTGTCATGAGCAGGATTTAGTTTGGACTGATACTGTAATATTTGGATTGGGCGATGACCAAAGACATAGTGATTTTAGTAGAGGAGTAAGCGGAAATTACAGAGTTTGTGTCAGCGAATGGTTAAATGACTGTTAAGCATTTTAAAAATATAATTGTAGCAAATGAAAATCAAAAAGAAGATGATTTTTATTATTTAATTGAAAAAGAATTTATAATAGCATTAAAAAAATATTTTGATGTTGTTCCAGAATATATAACTACTGAATATATTTCTATAGATAATTTATCTAAAAAATTAATATCTAAAAAAATTACAAAAGAATCTATAATTATAAATTTAGGATTTATAAGATCTGATAAAGATAAATTTGAGGACATTTTAAGTAATAAAATAACATTAAAATTTTTAATTAGGTATTTACTTGCAGATCCTTCAAATAAATTAGTAATTAGTGAATTTATGGAAAACATAAATTATACACCTTTAATAAAAAATTATTTTCCACAACAACTTCATAAACAAATTTACTTTTTAACTTCCAATATAGATATTGAGCAAGAAGAAATTAATATTATACATTCTCAATTATTTCTTCCTTATGCTCTCAAAATAATTAATAATGTTGATAATACTAAACTAGACATTACAAATAATTTTCAAATAAATGCAAATGCAGTAAGAGGTACTAAATTAATTGTAATGCACATGCTTAAACATTTTAATTTACTACAAGAGGGAAAGTATAGTTATGGAAAATTAGTTACTCCTAATCTTAAAAAACTAGTATTAAATTTTTATAAAAATCACAAAAGTATAGATTTGCTTAAAGAATGTTTTGAACATGAAATTAATTCTACTTATATTAATAATGTATTTGGCCATACTTCGGACGATAGTCAAAAATTATATGTGGGAAATAAGTATTTTAACTTTAAATTAGGAAAAACTTATGTTGATACATATAGAAAATCTTTATTAGGTGTAGTGATAGAAGATAATCTTACAGCACATAATGATCAATGTTATGTGATTCCTAAAACTAATTTTGTTACTGAAAAAACATATTACAATATGTATTTTAAAAATCCTTTTATTATTTTTAACAATCAACATTTTTTAAAAAACATGAAAAAATTATTTGGTTATAAATCATTTTCCCCCTGGATAGATGAAAGTTACGACGATATAGAAGATGATATAGAAAGATATTATACAGCAATACAAGAATTAATTAAAATACAAAATATGTCAGATAATGATAAAAAGACTTTTTTACAAAATGTAAAACCTATATGCGAACACAATTTTAATATTATGTCAGAAACTGTAAAACATAAAAACTATTTCCAATAAATAGTATTATACATTTACAGGAGACATAATGATAGTTAATTCCCACAACGATTGGGACCAATTAGAGGAAATAATCGTTGGACATGCTCACCACAGCAGAATAGCAACTGATATTTCAGCAAGAAGTTTCAGTTACGCACCTTACCCAGAAGAACAAATTAAACCATTAGAGGGAGTATATCCTCAATGGGTAATAGACGAAGCAAATGAAGATGCAGATGGACTTGCAAAAGTTTTAGCAGACATGGGTGTAATTGTACACCGCCCTAAAATAGTTGATTGGGAAAATATAAATTATGATATTGGCCAAGGCTGGAATACCAAAGGCTGGTACAGTTGGTGTCCAAGAGATTTGATACTACCCTTAGCAGACATGTTAATAGAAACACCTACTCCTGTTAGAGCAAGATATTTTGAAGCAAAACATTTATACGAAGATATAATGTATGAAGCATTTGAAGATGGTGCCTTATGGTTAGAAGCACCTAAACCTAAATTACATGACGATATGTATCAGTTTGATAATCTAGACGTTGCTACATTATTAGATCATGAGATATGCTTTGATGCACCTAACATTGTAAGAGTAGGCACAGACTTGTTATATCAAGTTAGTAATTCAGGAAATATGAAAGGTTACAAATGGCTTAAACGATTATTAGAGCCAATGGGTTATAAATTACATTACAGTGAATTATATAGTTTTGCACATTTTGATAGTACTATTGTACCACTAAGACCAGGGTTAGTACTAATGAACAGTTCAAGAGTAACACCTGAAAATTGTCCAGAAATGTTTAAAAAGTGGGATAAAATATGGTTCGATGATTGTGTTGTTCAAGGAAGTAAACTTTCAGAGGAAGGATATATTGCTCCATGTTCATCTTATATAGGTATGAACTTATTAAGTGTTAATGAAAATACAGTAATCTTAGACTCAGCACAAGAGCCTCTGATGCGAGAACTAGACAAATACGGTATAGATAGTGTACCAGTACAATTCAGGCACTCTATGACGTTGTCTGGTGGCATACATTGTGCAACATTGGATCTAAGACGTAAAGGAACCTTAGAGAGTTATTGTGATTGAGTACGGAAATATAAAAATTAATATTCCTCATGCTTTATTAGAGAATATAAATTTTCAAGATTATTTCCAGTGCTATCAGCAATATGAGGATTTAGAAAAATATTATACAGAACACAACAGCAGTATTTGGCAAATGTTTGAGGACTCACCAGAGTGGATACATGAATTAGCAAACAAAATTCCGCAAGGTTTCGATCATCATGTTGTAAGTGTTATTAAAGTAGATCCAGGACAAACTATTCCACATCATGTTGATAAGCATTTTAAATTAAAAGAGCAATATGGTGGAGGTACAGGATATCGCTATCTAATATTTTTAGAAGATTGGAAACGTGGACATTACTATGAAGTACATGATCAGCCTTTTACAAAATGGCGTAAAGGAGATTGGGTTAAGTTTGGTAGTGATGATTGGCATATAGCAGGTAACATGGGAGATAAACCGTTTTATTCTGCTCAGGTTACGGTATTATATAAATGATAAAAGGACATATAGATCTTTCCTGGTTAGATGAAAGAGAACTTTACCTAACAAAATTTGTAGAAGAATCAAATAGTATTTGGTGTAGTGGATACTGGAAAGATAATAATATGCCTGTTCCTGATTATCCTGAAGATGGGCCTATAGTTTTACAAACATATGATGAGTTTGCACCTAGATGGGCTCATAAAATTAAAGAAATGTTTCCATTCATAGAACATCCATTAGTCACAGTAAATTGCATAAAGCCTGGAAGATTTACAGGACCGCATGTAGATAAATTTTATAGATTATATGATATAGCAAAACAAAATAATTGGGATATTGAAAATAAAGTGCCTGTAAGAGTAAATGTTTTTTTACAAGATAAAATTATGGGACATTTTTTAGAAATAGAAGAACATTCATTTACAGATTATAAAAAAGGTGACTACACATATATTTTTAAAGATAAAGCACATTGTCTTAGTAATGTAAGTAATTATAATAGATATACTTTACAAGTAACAGGATTTGCAAAAACAGAGGATTTAACATGAGAATATTTATAACAGGAGCAGACGGATTTATAGGCCAACACATGGTTCAAAGATTAAAAGACAATCATGAACTAGGATTTTTAACAGAAGATTTAAGAGATCATTCCAAAGTTGCTATGCAGATTTCTACGTTTGATCCTGAAATAATTGTACACTTGGCGGCAAGAACAGAAGTAGAACAAAGTTTTTATGAGCAGATAACATTTAGTGATATCAATTACACAGGTACAGTAAATTTAATTGAAATAGCATCTAAACTTAAAAATTTAAAAAACTTTGTTTTTGCATCAACTATGGAAGTTTATGGCTGGCAACCAATAAGCGACTTAATTAGAGATGGTAAAGAGGAAGGTATTATAGCATTTAATGAAGCAACACCGCCTAATCCAAATGCCCCCTATGCCGTTGCAAAATATGGCTGTGAAAAATACTTAGAGTATGCTCACAGAAGTTATGGGTTACCATTTACAACAATACGCCAAACAAATGCTTATGGTAGAAAGGACAATGACTTTTTTGTTACTGAGCAAATTATTACTCAAATGCTAAAAAATCCAAAAGAGATTAATTTAGGTTATGGTGAGCCATATAGAAACTTTATTTACATTGATGATTTATTAGATGCTTGGGAAACTGTAATCAACAATCCTGATAAGTGTGCAGGAGAAATATTTTGTATAGGTCCTGATAATGCAATTAAAATAAAAGATTATGTAAAACTTATTGCAGATAAAATTGGATGGAACGGACATGTAAATTGGAATACAAAGCCAAAACGTCCTGGAGAAATTTACTTACTTAATAGCACAAATCATAAAATCACTACCAGACTTGGCTGGTTTCCCAAAGTAGAATTAAGTGACGGCCTAGATATTACTATACAATCTTGGAAAAATATCTTGGAAAACAATCTACCGCATAATATAGACAAAAGATTTTCTAAAGGTAAATAATAATCTTATTGACATTTAAAAAATAGATGTTATACTCTATTTTTGGAGGATTATTATGGATTCAATGTTTTTATTTTTTCTAGTTTTTATACTTGCAAACTCATATTTTATGTATAAAGCAGGTGAAAGAGCAGGAAAATTTAGTGGAATGATAAGTATTACTCAGTTCTTTAAGCAAAAAAATGCATTAAAAGATAAAAACAGTATATTAGGATTTAAAAATTGGCCTACAGTTATACAATTAATGTATGACTCGCCAGATCCAGAACAACTGTTTGAAGACTGAGACACAGATGCCCAGAAGAAAAAAAGAAAGAAGTATATACGTTACCAAAGAGCCAGAGTGGAATACTCTGCGTCTAATAACTGACATTAAAAAACAAGAAGAAGCATTTAGATCATGTGAGTATTTTGTCAGAACTGAAATTCCTAAAAAGAAAATTGTTAATTCATGTAAAAAATGGATTAAAGAAGCATCAGGTTGGACAAAAGAAGAAATTAAAATTGTATTAGCAAACCCAGAATGGTCATTTTCTGCGGCAGGTATTTCCACCTTTGTATGGTATAAGATTGGATACATGCCAGAAAGTATTGCTATACATTATCATCAAAAACGTAAAGAGGAATGGCTTAAACGTGGCCAAAAATCTTTAGATGAAAAAGCAGTTAAAGAGGAACTTAAACCCAAAAAAGTAATAAGCATACAAGAAAGGATGAAGCAACAAGTTGCGCCTTTATGTGCAGAGTGGGAGTTTAAATTAGACTCATTAGTAGATAGTGAATTTACATCATTAAAATTTAAACCTTACGAGGACATGTTATCTCATACTCCTGAAATAAAGGCCAATCATGCTAAAATAATAAAAGAAGAGTTTCAAGCAGAATATGATGAAGCATTAGAAGTAAAAGAATGGAAAGATCCTGATATTAAAGAAGGGTATGCACATTTTACTGCCAAAATGAGAAAGGAATTTGTTGAATTTTTTGAAAAGATTAATACTGCATGTGATACTATAATTGAAACTAAAAAGTCTACTAGAACATCTCGTAAGCCAAGAGCAAGAAGTAAGGATAGTATTATTAAAAAGTTAAAGTTTCAAATTAATGATAGTGATTTAGGTATAGCAAGTATTCATCCTACAGAAATTGTAAACTGTAATGAACTTTGGGTTTATAATACTAAAACAAGAAAAATTGGTGTATATCATGCTTTAACAAAAGACCCAAGAGCAATGAACAGGCCAGGATCAGGACTTAGTGTGAAAGGCACAACTATTATAGATTTTGATAAAGATGCGAGTACACAAAAAACATTACGCAAACCCAAGGAGCAAATAGCAAATTGGACAGGCAAAGCAAAAACCAAATTTGCTAAATCGTTTAACGAGTTAAAAACAACTCCTATTAAAATGAATGGCAGGATTAATGATAATACAATCATTCTAAAGGCATTTTAATACAAAAAACGATAAATAGTAGTATGCCAAAAGATCAGATAGGATATAAAAACCGAGAAGAACTCATCAAAGAGATGCAAATTCGTCTAGGCGACGGAATAATAGATGTTGAATTAGATAGAGAACACTATGATGTTGCTATAGATAAGGCTATCGCTCTATACAGGCAGTTAAGTGCAGGTAGTGTAGAGGAAAGTGTTATATTTTTTCAAACAAAAACAGATGTAACAGAATATACTCTACCAGATGAAGTTATGGAAGTTAGACGCCTTTACAGAAGAGGTATTGGAACTAACAGTGGTGGCGGTACTAACTTTGATCCATTTGATGTTGCATTTAACAATATGTATATGCTACAAGCAGGGCAAATAGGTGGACTTGCAGTATTTGATGCCTTTGCACAATACAAAGAAACTATTGGTAGAATTTTTGGTAGTGAATACAATTTTATATGGAATAGAAATACTAAGCAGTTAAAAATATTAAGAAACGTTAGGCACGAAGAAGATATTGCTGTTGGTGTATATAACTTTATTCCAGAATCAATTTTATTAACAGATGTTTATGCGGCAAACTGGCTATCAGGATATTCCTTATCCCAAGCAAAATACATGCTTGGAGAAGCAAGAAGTAAATATCAGTCAGGACTACCAGGTGCCGGTGGAGCCATACAGTTAAATGGTGAGGCATTAAAATCAGAAGCACAACAAGAAATGCAAAGTTTCAGAGATAGTATTCACAATATGGAAGAGGGCAACCTTCCTCTTAATTTCGTTATAGGATAATATGCTAATAGGAATAACGGGTTTTATAGGCAGTGGCAAAGATACAGTAGCCAATATGTTTGTAGAACGTGGATGTTCCCATGATAGTTTTGCCTCTCCTGTAAAAGATGTATGTGCTAGTATATTTGGCTGGCCTAGAGATATGCTTGAAGGCGACACAGTTGAAAGCAGAGACTTCAGAGAAATACCTGATATGTTTTGGACTAAAAAATTAGGAGTACCTAATTTTACTCCCAGATTAGCATTACAATTAATGGGTACAGAAGTACTAAGAAATCATTTTGCACCTGATATATGGATTAATAGTTTAGAATATCGTATTAGAAAACAAAATCAAAATGCTCCATGTACAGTAATTAGTGATGCAAGATTTAGAAACGAACTTGATTTAATTAAAAGTATGGGCGGTGTTATTATATGGGTGCAACGTGGTGACTTACCAGAATGGTTTGAAGTAGCCAAAACTGCTCATAATAATGTTGTAAGTAAAAAAATTATGACAACAAAATACAGAGAAGTACACGAAAGTGAGTGGAACTGGGCAGGATATCCTGTAGATTACATTATAGATAATAATGGCACTTTAGAGGAACTTGCTAAACAAGTGGAAAACATTCGAGATTGGAAAACAGGTAAATTTAAAGAACATCTTAAAATTATATAATATTGCCTAATACGCCTTAATTTCCTTAAATACACAATAATCCTAAAAAAAGATAAATACTATTAAGAAAATCTTAATATTAGGAGAAAAATATGGCAACATTAGTTTCGCCTGGAGTAAGTGTAAGTGTATCGGATGAGAGTTTTTACTCGCCAGCCGGTGCAGGATCAGTTCCACTTATAGTTATCGCAACGGCTCAAGACAAAACGAGTCCTGACGGTACAGGAACATCAGGTTACACAACTTCAGCATCAGCAGACAAACTCTACAAAATTTCAAGTCAGAGAGAACTATTACAACAGTATGGTAATCCTGTATTTAAAACAAGTGGAGGAACTCAGTTACATGGTAACGAGCAAAATGAATACGGACTACTTGCGGCTTATAGTTTCCTTGGAGTAGCCAATAGTGCATACGTTTTAAGAGCAAATGTAGATTTAAATGCCTTAACGGCAAGTTCAAATGAACCTACTACTGCACCAGCAAACGGAACATATTGGTTAGATACTGCAAGTACTTTACTAGGTTTAAGAAAATATGATGGTTCTAAATATGTTACTCAAACAGTAAAAGTTCCAGCAAAAACAGACCTAGCATCAGATGGTACACCAAAAACAGGTTATGGACAAGACGGCGATTATGCTGTTGTCTATTTCGATGTTTCAGGAAACACATTAGCAACATTTAAACTGTATCAAAAAACAACAGCAAATAATTGGGACCTTATAGGTAGTGCAGGATGGACAACTAGAACATCTTCAGCAGACTTCCAAATAGGCTCAAACGCACAATTACCTACAACAAGACAAGGTGGCGGTGCTTTACAATCAGGAGATTTATTCCTACAACTTAATTCATTAAGTAATGGATCAGACTTCTCATTAAAACTATACAATAGTGCAACAGCACAATTTACAGCACAAACAGTAGAATCAGGTGTGTTAATGTCTTCAGCATTTTCACCTGCAAGACATGGTGCAAATCCTCAGGTTGGAGATATTTTCTTTGACGTATCAGGAGAAGGTGCTAATGAACAAGATGGTACAGCAAGTCTTACACCAAAACGTCATAATGGCGGATCAAGTGTTACAGCATTAGGAAATGCAGTAGTTAGTGATACAGCAGTAACAGTTGCACCACATAGTGGTAAAATTAGTGTCTCATTAAGAATCAATAGCGGTTCAAATGTAGATGTTACATTTTCTACAGACGGTGATGCAGACGGTAATGCAAGTGTTGATGACATGGTACAAGATATAAATGCGGCCTTAACCGCTTCAAACTCATCATTAACTTTTGCAAATACTGTAGTTGCTTCAAACAACTCAGGCAAAATTCAATTAGTAAATAGTGCAGGTACTGACATTTTAGTTATAGATGGAAATGTATCTGGGTTTACAGCGGCAAATATTGCTTTAGATAGTTCAGCACCTTATAGTAACTTTGAAAAATTAAGTTTTACTGCAAGTGCAAATGCTGTAACAGGCACATTAGCAGACGGTACACTATGGTACAATAGTACAGTAGCAACCGCTAATGTTGACTTACTTTACAACGATGCTTCAACAGGATGGGAGCCATATGATAAGGATGTACAAGTTAAAGGTTCAGAGCCTACATTACAATCAGATGGCGTAAGTTCATTAGTTGATGGAGATATTTGGATTGACGGTAGTGATTTAGAAAACTATCCTAGAATTTACAAAAGAGCCTCTGGTGCTTGGGTATTGCTAGATAATGCAGACCAACATAGTCCAGAAGGTGTAGTTTTTGCAGATTTTAGAAACTCTAGTGCAAGTAATACATTAATTACTGGTGCTCCTTTACCTGCAAGTTTTCCAGCAAATATTATAGGTTGGAATAAATTACTAAGTTCTGGTAATGTTAAAAAATATAACACTACAACAGGACTTTGGGAAGATGAAAGTGGTAACAAAACAGATGGTTCACCATTTATGTTAAGAAAAGCACAGAGAAATGTAATTGTAAAAGCATTACAATCTTCAGTAACAAGTAATCAAGAAATTAGAAATGAAACAAATCGTTTCAATATTATGGCAGTACCAGGATATCCTGAACTAGCAGATGAAATGATTACTTTAGGCACAGATAGAAAAAATACTGTATTTAGTGTTATAGATACACCATTTAGATTGGCGGCAGATGCCACAAGCACAAAAAATTGGGTAACAAATAGCAATAATGCAGGTGAGAATGGTGAAGACGGATTAGTATCAAGCGATGCCTATGCGGCTGTTTACTATCCATCAGGGTTATCAACAAACCTAGATGGTTCAAGTGTAATGGTTCCAGCATCACACATGGCACTAAGAACGTTAGCATTTAACGACCAAGTGGCTTTCCCTTGGTTTGCACCAGCAGGGTTCCAAAGAGGACTTGTTAATAATGCGACATCAGTAGGACATCTAAATGCAACAACAAGTGAATTTACACCAGTTGCTTTAAGTGAAGGACAAAGAGATAGTTTATATTCCAACAAAGTAAATCCAATTGGAAACTTCCCAGGAAGAGGACTAGCAGTATTTGGACAAAAAACACTTAATCCAGTATCAAGTGCATTAGATAGAATTAACGTTGCAAGACTAGTAGTTTACTTACGTGAGCAATTAGACGACGCAGTTAAACCATTCTTGTTTGAACCTAACGATGAAGTTACAAGAGCAAACGCAAAATCAGTAGTTGATAGACTATTAGGCGAACTTGTTTCTCAAAGAGGGTTGTTTGACTTTATTACAGTTTGTGATATTACAAACAATACTCCAGCAAGAATTGATAGAAATGAATTACACATTGACATAGCGATACAGCCAGTCAAAGCAGTTGAGTTCATTTACATACCTATCAGAATCCAAAACACATTGGGTCAAACTGGTTAAACAGTAATTTAACTAATAAAAGGGCGGTTTTTCCGCCCTTTTTTATGATAAAATTAAAACATGTTATATTAATTTTTGGCCAGATCAGATAAATATTCGTATATTAAAGTTGAACTTTAATTAATTAAGTTCTAGGAGAACAACATGGCAGTAGATAGTGCAACAACAGAAACTAAAAGTAAATTTGGTGTACCCTTAACCGGTAATACTGGTTCTGGCGTACTTATGCCAAAACTTAAATATAGATTCCGTGTGAGTTTGCTTAACAACTTTGGTGGAAGTAATGAAACTAAAGTACTTACTCAAAATGTGCAAAACGTAAGTAGACCTAAAATCAGTTACGAAGAGCAAATTATTGATAGTTACAACTCCAGAATCTATGTTCAAGGAAAACATGCATGGGAGCAAATTACTCTTACTGTAAGGGATGATATACAAAACCAAGTAACAAAACTTGTTGGTGCCCAAGTCCAAAGACAATTGAACCATTTCCAACAATCAACACCTGCTTCAGGTAGTGATTACAAATTCGATTGCCAAATCGAAGTTTTAGATGGTGTCAACGCAGGTGCATCGGAAGTTTGGTTCCTTGAAGGTTGTTTCTTAACAAACGTAGACTACAGTGATTCAGATTATTCAGCAAGTGACCCTGTACAGGTGATCATGCAGATCAGATACGATAACGCCGTACACTTTGAAGGTGATAACGATGTTAATGGTAGAACTGTAGGTGGAAACCCATTCCCAGAAACAGTAGACGTAGGCTCAACAACACTAGGTTAATCCTAGGGTAGGAGTGCTTAATGCAGTTTCTTAAATTCGGAGGCGGGCGGAATTTCTATACAAAGGATTTCCGCAACGCCTATCATTTTAGACCAGATGTCGCTCCCCCGCGACAGAAGTTTGAAGGATATATAAATTTTGTACCTAACAGGGCATTGTTAGGAACTTTTCTACGAGATACAGATACTATGGCTCTGAGAACTAGATTAAGTTCTCTTGTCCGTACTGCTCAATTACCTGAGGTTGCATTTCAGACTCAAATTGTAAATGCATTTAATCAGAAAAGAATTGTACAAACTGGTAGAGAATATAGTCCTATAACTGTTAATCTTTTTGATACTATACAAAACGAATGGCTTACTCTGTTAATGAAGTATTTTACATATAACTATGCAGATGCAACAAGTAAATTTGATTCAAGTTCAACTGTTACAGAAGAAAATAGTTTATCTGGTAGAGATTTAGATACAAAATTTTTAACAGAAACTTTTAAAAAATATAACTCTGCTGTATCAACAGATACTGGAAGTTTTGGAACAGATGCTTCTGAAAGAGGTTTTGATAGTAATGCATTTGGTTTTACACAAAGAGAAACACCTTATTTCTTCGAAAGAATAGATATGATTATGTATCATGGTAATACAGGAGTACAATATACTCTAGTAAATCCAATTATTACTAGTATAAATTTTGGTGATATAGATTACTCAGATAGTGGCTTTAAAGATATTTCTATACAATTACAATATGAGTACTTCTCAGTATATGATCAATTAAACTTTAAATTAGGCGAACAAGATTTATCACGTTTTGAAAATGTAAGTGGAGTTGATCTTCCTGGCAGATATGCTGGAGATAAATTACCTATTGCTATAACAGATCCTACTACCATAAAAGAAGTAATGAACAGGAAAAGACAGCCACAAATATTTACACAATATTCAACAGGTACAAACGAAAAATCTAATTTACAAGCAGGAGAAGATCCAACCTATGTGCCAAGGCCTGATCCTGGAATTAGTGACGAAGGAGGTATTTTATCTAAGGCTAGTGATTGGTTTAGTGATAATCCTTTTGGCAGAATATTAGATAAAGGCCTTAGTGCCGCAGTTAATGGTGGAGATATCAAAGATGCATTAACAGGCGGACTGTTTAATGAATTCACTCAAGGATTACAAAACCCAGTTGAGGGAGATATCTTTAATGGAAAAGGAAAACGTATAGATACTGGCTCAGATAGCAATTTAGGAGATTCACCAGATGGCTAGTCAAAGTTTATATGAAACATTTGGTAATGAACAAGACATTACATTACTAAATGAAATGCTTACAATTTTTATAAAAAATAGTACAGTAGACTTTCCTGTGCCTCAGGCATCTTCACAAATACTAGGTAGTTTTAACGATAAAAATACCTTAGAACATATAAATGGACCATTATTAGAGCAGATTAAAATGAGACTTTTAGGCTCTGGATTTAGTGAAGCAAATGCAAATGCTTTAAGTTTGGTACTTTTGCAAGTTTCAGAACAACAAAATATACACCCTTTTGAATTTTTTGAATTATCTACTAATACACTTAAAATTACAAAAGAGGCTTACAATGCCATAAATGCACTAAGGCCATCAGGAAACAGAGTAAATTTAGTAACACCACTAAAAAATTCCAATAGCAGAGTCAAAGACATTATAAAGGCCTAACATGAAAAAGTTCATGAAAGGTAAATATGTCGTCCAAGAGGCAACCAAATACGTTGGTAAGAAAGACCCTACATATAGAAGTAGTTGGGAATTAGCATTTATGCGAATGTGTGATAGCCATCCTAACATAACTAAATGGGCAAGTGAAAATGTTAAAATACCATATAGAAGTCCCTTAGACGGAAAGTATCATAATTATGTACCAGACTTTATGGTACAATATACTGATAAAAATGGACAAGATCATGTTGAACTTATAGAAATAAAGCCTAGTACTCAAACCAGCCTTAAAAACGCCAGAAGCCGTGGAGATGCTATGCAAACGGCAATAAATGCCGCCAAGTGGACATCAGCACAAGAATGGTGTCAACGCAAAGGTATTCGCTTTAAAGTAATAAACGAAGATCAAATTTTCAGAAATAATAAGCCACGTAAGCCTAAACAACGTGTTGCTAAAAAACGTAAGTAATAAATACAGTTATGACAAAGAAACTGGAAGAAGAGTTTAATCTGCCCCCTATAGAAGAGGTTACTAAAACAGAACCAACTATAGTTGAAACAGAAACAGAAATAGAAGAAACTCAAAACGCATTAAGTGTTAGCGAAAAAATAAATACCGCCTTTAAAGAAATAAAAGGTTTAGAAGACCATGAAGGCGAAATGAACGATATTGCCAAAATGGCTGTAGAAAGTTATGAACAGTTAATGCAATTAGGTATGAACGTAAGTGATATGGCGGCTGGCAAAGTGTTTGCAGAAGCAAGTAATATGCTTAAAATAGCCTTAGATGCCAGTGATGCCAAAACAAAAGCCAAGTTACAACAAATAGATTTAATGCTTAAAAAAGCAAGAATAGATAAATTTAGTGATAAAGGTTCAGGTGAATCAGAAGGAGTAGCCGCCACAGTTTTTGACAGAAACGATCTGTTAAAAATTATAAAAGGTGAAAATGACAAGAAATGATAAATAACAATGTATAATTGGAGTTTTCAATATGACAGAATTAAAACAATACATCGCTGAAGCATTTAGTAAAGAGTACGGCTTCAGAGTAAAAATTGCATCTGACTGTAGTTCAGATCATATGGATATTATAGAAAAGTGTTTAGCAAAATACAATCTTGTAAGTGCTACACCTTTTAAAAGAACTCCAATAGAAGAAAATCCAATGGAATTTTACCGTGCAAAAGGTGTACAATTTACATCAGAAGTATGCAGTTCAGATATTATACTTAAATATCCTGTTAATGAAAGAATTTTAGAAGTATGGTTAGCAGTTAATTTAGGACTAGACCATGAAAGAGTATTATGC
>TARA_B100001057_G_scaffold170528_1_pt1 | contig 17437 bp, 15 predicted proteins | sample TARA_B100001057 | Tara Oceans TARA_B100001057 (sample SAMEA2621839) | marine metagenome | biome: marine biome (ENVO:00000447); feature: surface water layer (ENVO:00002042); material: "saline water (ENVO:00002010), including plankton (ENVO:xxxxxxxx)" | depth 5 m
TCCCCAGATAAAAAATACGCTTTTTGATACTGCATGATGGCGCTCATGGTCACATATAGTGTTTGTTGGCGCTGGCGAATGGCATCAATAAACCATTTTGCAGCATCTAGTTTTTGCTTGATGAATTGTACTGCCTCTTTTTGTGCTTTTGACTTTTCTTTTGAAGCTTTGTATCCCAAAAGCATTTCACTGTAAGATTTTGAAATGTGGAGTTCCGGTGCGTTTCGGGCGTTTAGCGTGAGGCTTAACTCTCCATCAATAATTTTAATTGTAAAATCTGGCACCACATGTTCAACAGACCGAAGATTGTTTGAAAAAGAACTCCCCGGCTTGGGATTTAAGCGTTCAATTTCTTGAATGGCATCTTTGAGTTGATTTTCTGTGATATTAAATTTTTTCTGAAGTTTTGAATAATGCTTTTTGGTAAATTTTTCAAATGTTTTTTCAACAATGAGGCTTGCCAGTTCTGTTTGTGGGGTTTGTGCTTTTCTTTGCAATTGAATTAAAAGGCACTCTTGCAAGTCTCTAGCGCCAACGCCTGCAGGGTCCAATTGCTGAACTACTTTGAGCACTTTTTCAATGGTTTCAACATCTGTATAAATATTCTGTGTAAAAGCCAAATCATCAGTCAAATCTAATAGGGGGCGGCGCATATAGCCGCTGTCATCAATACTTCCAATTAGAAATTTAGCAATTAAATACTCTTGTTCTTCAAGCCGATAGGTGTTAAGTTGGTCTGTAAGTTGCTGTGTAAATGAGCTTCCAGAGGCGTAAGGAATGGACTTGTCGTCTTGATCAGAGCTGTAGTTATTAGCATGTAATCTGTAGTCCGGGATTTCATCGTCACTGAGGTAATCATCGACATTTATGTCTTCTGTATTTATTTGGGTATTGTCATCAAATTCTTCGTTTGAGTAACCCTCTTCAAATTCTTCTGCAGCATCCTCTTTACCCCGTTCAAGTGCTAGGTTTTCTTCAAGTTCTTGTTTGATACGCTCTTCAAACGCTTGTGTTGGCAATTGAACAAGTTTCATCAACTGTATCTGTTGAGGAGACAGTTTTTGTGAGAGCTTAAATTGTAAATGTTGCTTTAGCATTGCGCATTTGGGTTTGTATAAATTTAAAAAAAACAATTTAGATTTTTAAAATCCAATATTACTTAATTTTTGCGCTGCTGTTTTTATTTAAAACTCAGCATTTTGAGGAGTTCTGGGGTAAGGAATGACATCCCTGATGTTGCCCATTCCAGTCGCAAACATTACCAGACGCTCAAAACCAAGGCCAAAACCAGAGTGTACTGCTGTTCCATAGGTTCTGAGATCCAGATACCACCAAAGTTCATCCTCAGGGATATCCAGTGCAGCCATTTTCTCTTTGAGGACTTCCAAGCGTTCTTCACGTTGCGATCCTCCAACAATTTCACCAATCCCTGGAAATAAAATATCCATCGCGCGAACTGTTTTTCCGTCTTCATTTAATCGCATGTAGAAAGCCTTAATGTTGGCAGGATAATCAAATAAAATCACAGGGCATTTAAAGTGTTTTTCAACCAAATAGCGTTCGTGTTCACTTTGTAAATCTGCCCCCCACTGGTCAATGAGGAATTTGAATTTTTTCTTTTTGTTCGGTTTACAATTTCTTAGAATATCTATGGCTTCTGTATAACTTACTCGTTTGAAATTATTATCCGCTACAAATTTTAATTTTTCTATAAGCCCCATTTCACTGCGTTCGTTCTGAGGCTTTGACTTCTCTTCTTGTTCTAGGCGCTGCGCCAAAAAAGTGAGGTCTTCATAGTTGTGCTCTAAAATATAACCAATTACAGATTTAAGGAAATTTTCTGCCAAATCCATATTGCCTTCAAGATCCATAAAAGCCACCTCGGGCTCAATCATCCAAAATTCAGCAAGGTGTCTTGAGGTGTTTGAGTTTTCTGCTCTAAAAGTCGGACCAAAGGTATAGACTTTCCCCAACGCCATGGCGTAAGTTTCAGCTTCTAATTGGCCTGAGACCGTTAAATTTGTTTCCTTTCCAAAAAAATCCTTGGAGTAATCCACACTACCAGTTTCCGTCAGGGGCGGGTTTATTGGATCTAACGTCGTTACGCGAAACATTTCTCCAGCGCCTTCTGCATCACTACCAGTGATAATTGGTGCGTGCATATAATTAAATCCATTTTGATGAAAATATTGATGAATTGCAAAAGACAGTGAAGAGCGCAAACGCATTATAGCGCCAAAGGTGTTGGTGCGTGGGCGTAGATGTGCTTGTTCTCTTAAAAATTCCAGAGAGTGTCTTTTGGGTTGTAAAATGGTCTTAGAAATGAGGTCAGGATCGGCAGCACCCAGCACAGTAATGCTAGAGACTTGGATTTCTAGTGCTTGTCCTTTTCCCTGGCTTTCAACCAAATTGCCTTGTACTTGTATAGCTGCACCGATCGTAATTTGCTTGAGAAGGGTTTCGTCCATATTTTCAAAGTCGACAACACATTGGATGGTTTTTATAGTGGAACCATCACTCAAGGCAATAAAGCGATTGGCTCGAAAAGATTTTACCCAGCCTTTAACTTCAATATCGACGTGTTTTATTTCTCTTTCGAATAACTCTGCTACAGTACTTTGTATCATCTCTAAATAAAATTAGGTACAAATATAAAATTTTAGAAGTATTGTTTAGTCATCTTCAAAAGAATTGATGTTCTCGGGGATTATTTTGAGGCTTGGTTCCTTAAGGACCCTTTTATTGGCAATACTGCGTTCCAGTGATAACAATAGAACAGGCAGCAAGAGTAAGTTGGCCATCATTGCCAGTAATAAGGTGCCAGAAACCAGCGCACCTAGAGCAACTGTTCCCCCAAAATCTGAAGAAGTAAAGACTGAAAATCCAAAAAACAAAACAATTGAAGTGTAGAACATACTGATTCCTGTTTCTCTTAGCGCAGCAAATACAGACTTTTTGATACTCCACCGGTTCGCAATAAGTTCTTGACGGTATTTCGCTAAAAAGTGGATGGTGTCGTCTACAGAAATACCAAAGGCGATGCTAAAGACCAAAATAGTAGAGGGTTTTATGGGAACGCCCAAATAGCCCATGGCACCAGCTGTAATTAGTAGCGGCAGCAAGTTTGGCGTTAAGGAGATTACAATCATTCTGAAGGAGCGAAACAAATAGGCCATGAAAAGGGAGATCAGCAAAATGGCCAATGCCAGTGAAAGGATCAGGTTTTTAATTAAAAAACTTGTCCCTTTTTGAAAGAGAAAAGCTTTTCCCGTTAGAGAGACCTCATAGCGGTCTTTATCGAAAAGCTTTGCAATTTCTTTATTTAATCGGTCTTCAATTTGGTCCATTTGATCCATTCCATCGTCTTGTATAAAGGTTGTAATTCGTGCATACTGCCCTGTTGAATCGACATAATTTTTCAACAAACCTAGATCATTCGTGGAGTTTTTCGCATAAGATAAAATGAATCCATTTTCTTGCGCGGTAGGCAACTGATAGTATTTTGGATTTCCATTGTAAAATGCCTGTTTAGAATACTTAACCAGGCTAACAATAGAGATGGGCTTGGACAGCTCGGGAATCTCAACAATAAGGTCCTCAAGCGCGCTCATTCTCTTTAGGTTTCCTGGCTTTAAAACCCCTTTTTTACGTTTGGTGTTTATTAAGATCTCCAAAGGCATTACCCCGTTAAACTCAGCTTCATAAAACTGAATGTCTTGATAAAACTCTGCATTTTTTGGCATGTCTTCAAGCAAGCTTCCCGAGGTTTTGATTTGATAAATTCCAATGATACTGGCTGCCAACAGCAATACTGAAATTATATAAATAGCGATGTTTTTTTGCTTAACCGTTCTTTCTATCCAGTTTCCTAAAGTATTGATCCAACGTTTGTTTAGGTGTTCCAAATGCTTCTCGTTGGGCATTGGCATATAGCTGTAAATAATGGGTATTATTAGTAAGCATAAACAGAAAATAGCCATAATACTTAATGAAGCGACTGTTCCAAACTCTGTCAACAACTTACTTTGGGTGATGATAAAAGTTGCAAACCCAGAGGCTGTTGTAGTATTGGTCATTAGCGTTGCATTTCCAACTTTAGTTATGACTCGCTGCAGCGATTTTGCCTTATTCCCGTGCTTGTTAAACTCGTGCTGGTATTTATTTATGAGAAAGATACAATTGGGCACTCCAATTACAATGATAAGTGGTGGAATTAATGCAGTTAATACAGTGATTTCATATTCTAAAAAACCTAAAATTCCAAAAGTCCACATTACTCCAATAATCACGACACACATTGAAATGAATGTGGCTCTGTAGGACCTGAAGAAGAAAAAGAAAATAAGGGATGTAATTATAATGGCTGCAATAAGAAAAATTTCAATTTCATCAATTATATTTTGAGAATTTAAGGTCCGAGCATAAGGCATTCCAGACACTCGAACGTCTAGCCCGTACTGTTTTTCAAAGGCTTGAACCTTCGGGATTAAGCTGTCAACAATGAAAGACTTTCTAGCGGGACTATTTACGACGGATTTCTCCAATAGGAGCACTGAGCGAACCGCATTGCTCTTTTTGTTAAAAAGAATGTTGTCATAAAACGGAAAGTCCTGCAACAAGGCCGAGGTAACGGCTTCAAGCTCCTTTGCCGTTTTTAAAGAGTCTTTGATGAAAGGGATAAAATCAAATTGTTGCTTTCTTTTATTTTTAACCAGCTTTTTTAAATCTTGAAGCGTTAAAATCGTTTCCACATTGGGATTCTTTTCAAAAGATTTAGAGAAGCGGTTCCAAGCGTTGAGGTTTTCCACAGAAAACAAGCGACGGTCTTTAATACCCATTACAATTAAGTTACCTTCTTCGCCAAAAATTTCTAGAAAACGATTGTAATCTAGGTTTACGGGGTGGTCGTCAGGCAGTAGATTCGCTTCAGTATAGCTAAAACGCATTTTACCCCATTGAGAAGCCAAAAGAGCTGTAAATAGCCCTATCAAAACCAAAATAACAACCCGGTTTCGAAGAATTAACCTCGCTAAAGCATTCCAAAAACCAGTTGAAAACAATTTGAGCATACCAAATTTTGAAGTGGCTAAAGGTAGAGAAAACCATTTGATTAATGGTCATAAAAGCAGCCCACAATGATTAAAAAAAAGTTAAAATGTAATTTTGGATTACTGTTTTTTTAAAGTATAACTTTAAACGGTCAGAATCTCTTTTTCTTTAACTGTAAAAAGCGCATCGACAGTTTTAATTTTTGCATCTGTCATTTCTTGGATGTCCGTTTCAGTGTTTTTCTTTAGGTCTTCAGAAATTTCACTCAGTTTTTTTAGCTCATTGTTGGCGTCTTTTCGTGACCCACGAATGGATATTTTGGCGTCTTCTGCTTCAGACTTTGCTTGTTTTGCGAGTTCTTTCCGGCGCTCTTCTGTCAAGGGTGGCACGTTGATAATGACACTTTCACCATTATTCATGGGATTAAAACCGAGATTGGCAGCCATAATGGCTTGCTCAATATCTTGTAGCATACTTTTCTCCCAAGGCTGAACCGTAATGGTTCTCCCATCAGGTGTGTTCACGTTTGCAACTTGAGCAAGAGGGGTTTGTGTTCCGTAGTAATCCACAGTTACGCTCCCAAGCATTGAAGGGCTTGCTTTTCCAGCACGGATGTTTACAAACTGCTTTTCAAGGTGCGTTAGTGCTTTTTCCATCGCTTCTTTTGCGCTTTCAAGAATAAATTCAATTTCTTCGTTCATGCTCTTAGAATTAGCTTACCGTTGTTCCAATTTGTTCTCCTGAAAGGATTTTAATCAAGTTACCCTTTTTATTCATATCAAAAACAATAATTGGCAATTCATTTTCTTGACTTAATGTGAAGGCTGTTGTATCCATAACTTTTAATCCTTTCTTTAAAACATCTTCAAAACTAATGGTGTTGTATTTACTTGCTGATGCATCTTTTTCAGGATCAGCAGTATAAATTCCATCTACACGAGTTCCCTTTAGAATAACATCAGCTTTTATTTCAATTGCTCTCAACACAGCGGCAGAATCTGTAGTGAAGTAAGGGTTTCCTGTACCTCCTCCAAAGATTACGACCCGTCCTTTTTCTAAATGCCTCAGTGCTCTTCTTCTTATAAAAGGCTCAGCAACTTCATTGATTTTAATTGCAGATTGAAGGCGGGTGGGGACACCTTCGTTTTCTAATGCACTTTGAAGCGCCAGTCCATTGATGACCGTCGCCAACATACCCATATGATCCCCTTGGACACGATCCATTCCATTACTGGCGCCCGCAACTCCTCTAAAAATATTACCTCCTCCAATGACAATGGCGATTTGAATTCCTTGGGCGATCGCACCTTTAATATCGTTGGCATATTCAGAAAGGCGAAGTGGGTCTATCCCATATTGGCGACCACCCATTAGAGCTTCGCCAGAGAGCTTTAATAAAACACGTTTATAAGACATAGTTGTTTTGATCGTTTGACAAATATAAACAATATCTCAAAGTTTTATGGCCATAATACAGGTCAACTATCTCACACAAGCTGTTCAACAAAAAAACCCAGCGTAAATAGCGGGGTTTTTACTCATTTATAACTCAAAAAATTAGCCTAAGGCGACTCTTTTAAAGTTAGTAACTTCAACATCACCATAAGAAGCAACATATTTTGCAACAGTACTTTTCTCGTCTTTGATAAAATCTTGGTCTAGCAAACATTGTTCTTTGTCTAGAGTCGTGTTATCAGAGATGAAACGGTCCATTTTACCTGGTAAAATTTTATCCCAAATTTGTTCTGGTTTTCCTTCTGATTTTAACTGTGCTTTGGCATCGGCTTCCGCATTTGCTAAAACCTCGGGTGTGAGTTGAGCCATGGAAACATATTGAGGCACATTTTTTAAAGTTTTACCCAATCTCCCAAGTTCAATATTGTCTTTTTCAATGACCGCAATGCGCGCTTCTGTTTCAGAAGCGACATAGTCAAGGTCAAAATCTTTGTAAGACAGTGTAGTCGCTCCCATAGAAGCGACCTGCATAGACAAGTCTTTTACCAAAATTGCCGCATTTTCTACATTAGAAGAAAGCCCAACAAGTGCAGCAATCTTATTGATGTGCACATAGGATCCTACAAATGAAGCCTCTAATTTTTCAAAAGCTTTGATGTCTAGCTTCTCTCCAATGACTCCAGTTTGTTCAGTCAGTTTTTCGGCGACCGTCATGCCTTCAAAATCTGCCTCTAGAAAGGTCTCTTTAGACGCACAATGAAGTGCGATTTCCGCAAACTTATTCGCAAGTGCTAAAAAGTTTTCATTTTTCCCTACAAAATCAGTTTCACAACCCAAAACAATGGCTACCCCCATGGTGTTTTCGGCGTTTACCTTGGCAACAGCAGCCCCCTCAGAGGAATCTCTATCGGCTCTTTTGGCGGCAACTTTTTGACCTTTTTTTCTTAAAATATCTATTGCTTTGTCAAAATCACCTTCGGCTTCAACAAGTGCTTTTTTACAATCCATCATTCCTGCGCCGGTGGCTTTTCTGAGTTTATTTACCTCAGCAGCGGTAACTTTTATCATGATTTTAAAGTTTAAAAAAGACCGAAAAATTTATCTAATAATGAAGAATTTTACGGCTTTGATTTTTTGATTTTTTAATTTGTTTATTCTTCCTCTTTGGAAACAGCAGCTGCCTTTGGATCGGTATTTGTCTTAACAACTGCATCAGTTTCAGCAGCGCCGCCTTCTTTCTCAGCTTTTCTAGTCGCTAGACCTTTAGCGATGCCTTCTGTCACATGTGTCATGATTTTGTCGATAGATTTAGACGCATCATCATTGGCAGGGATGACGTAGTCCACCTGTCTTGGATCTGAATTTGTATCCACCATAGCAAAAATGGGAATGTTCAGCTTCTGAGCTTCTTTGATTGCGATATGCTCACGCTTGATGTCAACAACAAATAAGGCTCCTGGAAGACGTGTCATGTCTGAAATGGATCCTAAGTTTTTTTCAAGCTTTGCCCTTAATCGACTGACTTGAAGGCGTTCTTTTTTGGAAAGCGTATTGAATGTTCCATCTTTTTTCATACGGTCGATTGCCGCCATTTTCTTAACCGCTTTTCTAATGGTTACAAAATTAGTCAACATTCCACCGGGCCACCGCTCAGTAATGTATGGCATTTTGACCTCAGCAGCCTTTTCTGCAACAATACCTTTCGCTTGTTTTTTAGTGGCAACGAAGAGAATTTTACGTCCAGAAGATGCGATTTTTGCAAGTGCTTTTGAGGCTTCTTCAAGTTTTGCTGCTGTTTTGTAAAGGTTGATGATATGGATGCCATTGCGTTCCATATAAATGAATGGGGCCATATTAGGATCCCATTTTCTGGTGAGGTGTCCAAAGTGGACTCCATTGTCGAGGAGTTCTTTAACTTCTACTTGTGCCATTTTTGTATTAGTTTACGTTCTGTTGAATTAGCAATGAAAAAGTGGCTTAAAAAGGCCTTTTTCATTTAGATGCTAAACTAAATCCTGACAGTTTTTCTGTCATGGACAACAATAACTGGTTTATAATTAAATGTATGTTAACGTTTAGAAAACTGGAATTTCTTCCGCGCTTTCTTTTGACCAAATTTCTTACGCTCTACCATTCTTGGATCACGAGTCAATAGGCCTTCTGGTTTTAAAATAGTTCTGTTTTCTTCATTGAGTTCGCACATTGCCCTTGAAAGCGCAAGGCGAACTGCTTCAGCTTGTCCTGTGACACCGCCACCGAAGACATTGATTTTAATGTCAAAATTTCCTTCATTGTCGGTCAAAGCTAAAGGTTGGTTTACTTTATACTGCAAGGTAGCGGTCGTAAAATAAGATTTAAAATCCTTATTGTTTACGGTTATTTTGCCTTTTCCGTTGGAAAGGTAAACTCGTGCTACTGCCGTTTTTCTACGGCCAATTTTGTGAATGACTTCCATTAATTAATATCGTTTAAATTAATTGCTTTTGGTTGTTGTGCTTCGTGAGCATGTTCCGTCCCAACAACGACACTAAGGTTCCTAAAGAGTTTTGCACCTAATTTATTTTTAGGTAACATCCCTTTGATTGATTTCTCAACCAGCCGGGCAGGATCTTTTGCAAAAAGCTCTGTTGCAGTTAGTGAGCGTTGACCGCCAGGATAACCTGTGTAGCGAATGTATGTTTTTTCATCCCACTTATTTCCAGACAATTTTATTTTTTCAGCATTAATCACAACAACGTTATCACCACAATCAACGTGTGGCGTAAAACTAGGTTTGTGCTTGCCTCTTAATAGAATGGCAACTCTAGAAGCCAAACGGCCTAATGTTTGACCATCTGCATCAACCAAAACCCATGCTTTATCGCGTGTCGCTTTGTTGATAGAAACTGTTTTATAACTTAAGGTATCCACGTTGTAAATTTTTTCTTTAGTTTTTACTTCTCAAAAAAGAGTTTGCAAACTTACAATTATAAATTGTTATTAACAAAATCTATTTGTGCTTATTTTCCCAAATAAAACTCGAATTTGTGTCGAATTAATCCATCCATAGTGTTTTGGCGTTAAATTTTTCTAAATTTTAGGACTAATGCGTAGGAGTCCTATAAATTTGCCCTTAACTCTTGCGCGGTATGCCTACTTAAAACAAATGATACAAAAAGTTATAAATTTTTTTTCAATATTTATTGCCGTTTCTCCATGGATTATCTCCTCTCAAACGACAGCCCCAAAAGTATATTCTACTAGCGAAATCAGTTCTTTGGAAGCCCCTAAAATAGATGGTTTTATTAAGGATATAATATGGAACAAGGTGCCTTGGGGGACAAATTTTATTGAAGTTAGTCCAGATGAAAACACAAACCCTTCAGAACAGACTAAATTTAAGATTCTTTACGACCAAAAATATTTATATATCGCACTTTTGGCCTTAGACAATTCCCCCGAACACATCACTAAACGCCTTTCCAGGAGGGATGGTTTTGAAGGGGATCGTATCAATGTACTGATTGATAGCTACCACGATCTACGGACTGCTTTTTTATTCACAATTACTGCCGCTGGGGTAAGGGGCGATGAAATTGCCACTAATAATGGCGATGATATTGATGACAGTTGGAATCCGATTTGGAGCGCAAAGGCACAAATTATTTCATTGGGTTGGTCTGCTGAAATGAAAATCCCATTGAGTCAGTTGCGCTTTAGCAACGCAAAGGAACAGGTTTGGGGATTGAATGTCGTTAGAAACTTGTTCAGGGAAAATGAATTATCTGCTTGGGATCGCATCCCCGTTGGATCTGCGGGTTGGGTGAGTGAAGCAGGAGAGCTCAGAGGCTTGAAAAATATAAAACCTCAAGAGCAAATTGAGGTTCAACCCTTTTTAGCGGTTCAGCAAGAAACATATGAAGCAGAAGTTGGAAACCCATACCGCAATGGGCGCGACTCGAGAATTAATGGGGGGTTGGACGCAAAAATCGGCATCACCAACGACTTGACCCTTGACCTTACTGTTAATCCTGATTTTGGACAAGTGGAAGCCGACCCCGCTGCCATTGCTTTGGATGGATTTGAAATTTTCAACAAGGAACAGCGGCCATTCTTTGTTGAGAATAAAAATATTTTTGACTATAGATACGCTGGAAATCGGGATAATTTATTTTTCTCTCGCCGCATTGGTAGATCGCCGCAAGTGTATCCCCAAACCCCTGATAATTCTTACAGTGATCGTCCTCAAAACACCACAATTTTGGGGGCGGCGAAGTTTAGCGGTAAAACAAAGAAAGGATGGTCTATAGGAATTTTGGAGAGCATGACTTCGAAAGAATTTTCTGAAATCAATACCAACGGAGTTATTTCTGAGTCACTAGTAGAACCGTTTACAAATTATTTTGTTGGAAGGGTTCAAAAGGACATGAACAAGCGCAATACTTTTTTGGGCGGTATTTTTACAGCTACCAATAGATCTATTAACGCGCTTACTTCCGAGCTGAGAACGGCAGCCTACACCGGCGGCTTCGATTTTAGGCATCAATGGAACGACAGGACCTATTATTTTCAAACTAATGTTGTGATGAGTCATGTTAAAGGAAGCCCGGAATCTATTCTTGCAACTCAGCAAAGTTTAACACATTTGTTTGACCGTGTGGACGCAACTCACGTACAGCTCGATCCCACCAGGACCTCGCTGACAGGGACTGGCGGTCTTGTAGAGATTGGTAAAGATGGAGGGCAAAACTGGAACTATGACATGGGTTTTAAATGGTCCTCTCCGGAACTGGAATTAAACGACATAGGATTTCTGAAGCGTGCCGATCAAAAATTTCAATTTTTTAATTTAAAATACCGTACGGCCAAGCCCATCTCGGTTTTTAGAAATATCAACTTGGATTTTAGTCAATTCAACGCTTTCGATTTTGAAGGCAATCACAACAGGACTCAATATCAGTTGAGAACCAGACTTCGGTTTTTAAACAATTCAAGAATTAGTTCTTGGCTCACTCACAAACCTAGAATTTATGACAACACTACTTTAAGAGGTGGTCCGCGCTGGCGTTTTTCAGAAGAAAATTTTAAATCTCTTTTTTTTAGGTCTGATGATCGCAAAAAATTCTACACCAAAATAGGAGTGATACACTCACAATCAAAGGACAACAATGTGTCTTTTTTAAAATTTGAAGTAGATCTTAACTATCAAATAATGGATGCATTTAATATTTCTTTGGCAACAGAATATTCAAAGCGACCCAACAAAACGCAATACATTACACAAAAGGACTTTTTGACAACAAAGCGTTACATTTTAGGAACAATTGACAATGAAACATTTCGTTCAACTTTACGCATCAATTACACATTAAAACCCAATTTGAGCCTTCAATATTATGCACAGCCTTTTATTTCCAGAGGGCGGTATTCAGATTTTAAGTATGTTACAGATGCTACCGCCAATAGGCTTGCCGATCGATTCCAACTTTATGACAACGCACAAGTGCAATTTCAAGATGACACCTACTATTTTGATGACAATTTAGACGGCACTAGTGACTACAACATGTCAAATCCAGACTTTTCGGTCGTTCAATTTAACTCCAATTTGGTATTGCGTTGGGAGTACATTCCTGGATCTGAATTGTTTTTGGTTTGGTCTCAAGGGATTAGAACGGATGTCTCCTTAGAAAATGGACTCATTGGAGGGGCACAAAGCGGAATTTTAGAGCAACAGCCTCAAAATATTTTTTTGATAAAGGCCACTTACCGCTTTAACTTATAAGCCGTTTGTTTTAACTAGAACGTTTTTATGATATTATATTGAATAAAATATAATTAAGAATTATCTTTGTCAACTTAAGAAATGGATACCAACGCTATGGCCCAAAATGTTGTCTTGTCTAAACTCCCCGTCAGTCGTTTAAGCGATTTTAAGACGATTACAAAAATGGGCCTGTCCTTAAGTGTTGTTTTTTCTTGCATCGCGGGCTATCTGCTTGCCGCAGAAACTATAAATATTTCTAAACTTCTTTTTCTAGCTTTTGGCGGGTATTGCATGGTAGGGGCTTCCAACGTATTCAATCAGATCATCGAAAGGGATTTGGATGCCGTCATGGAGCGTACTAAAAACAGACCTATTCCAATGGGAAGAATTTCTGTAAAAAATGCATTTATACTTGGGACAGTTCTTACAACAATTGGCTTGATTATTTTGTACGCGATCAATCCGATTACCGCTATGTTTGCAGCCATTTCAATATTTATATACACCAGTGTTTACACACCACTTAAACAGAAAACAGCCCTTTCCGTTTTAGCTGGCGCTATCCCTGGTGCAATTCCATTTATGCTAGGCTGGGTTGCTTGCAAAGGACATTTTGGTTTAGAGGCTGGCATTTTATTTATGATGCAGTTTTTTTGGCAATTTCCACATTTTTGGGCTATCGCTTGGTTGCTAGATGAAGATTATAAAAAAGCAGGGTTTAGAATGTTACCTACGGGCGCCAAAGACAGAGGTACTGTGCTTCAAATTATTGGTTACATCTGCTGGACAATATTAATATGTTTGGTTCCATTATCAGGCTTTACTGGAGGCTTAAAACTCTCAATATACGCCGCCGTACCTGTCCTTATTGCAGGCCTTGTTTTTTTGTACTATGGATTTAAGCTTTTTAAAAACAAATCTGAGAATACGGCAAAGAAATTGATGGCAGTAAGTATTATATATTTAATGAGTATGCAAATTATTTATGTTTTAGATAAATTTATTTGAAAGCTATGGATTTAACAAAGGGAACATTGCAAGAAAAGAAAGGACGCGCTAAAAAAATGATGTTGTGGTTTGGCATCATATCTCTAATCATGTCATTTGGAGGTCTTACCAGTGCTTTTATAGTGAGCAGCACCCGAGAAGATTGGGTTCGTGATTTTCAGTTGCCGGAGTCATTCACACGCAGTACAATAATCATTGTGGTGAGTAGCATTTTGCTTTTTGCTTCTAAAAAAATGCTGATTAGAACGCAGTACTCAAGGAGTGTGGCTTTACTTATAGGGACTTTTGTTTTCGGTCTGGCTTTTATTTACACCCAATTTTCGGGATTTAATGAGCTCATAGCCATGGGTTATAATTTCACAGGACCCACCAGCAACATTACCATGTCTTACATATACATCATCGCTGTATTTCATATACTTCATGTTTTGGCAGGATTGATATGCCTCGCGGTTGTTATTTTTAGGCATTTAAAAAAGGCGTATACACCCAAAGACAAAACTGGATTTGATCTGGCCTCAACATTTTGGCATTTTATTGACTTTTTATGGCTGTATCTCTTTTTCTTTATATATTTCTTTAACAGAATAAATTGATTATTTTTGCGAAACTCAAAATAACGTATTGACTATGGATTCTACAGCAATAAGTACAGGAACAGAAGGGACCACTTGGGGCGGTGGCAACCAGCCGCTCAAATCCAGTTATGGAAAAATGATGATGTGGTTCTTTATCGTTTCGGATGCTTTGACTTTTTCTGGCTTTTTAGCGGCCTATGGTTTTTCAAGGTTTAAATTTATTGACTATTGGCCCATAGCTGATGAAGTGTTTACGCACGTTCCTTTTTTACACGGACAAGAGCTGCCCATGATTTATGTGGCTTTTATGACATTCATTCTCATTATGTCTTCAGTAACCATGGTCTTGGCAGTGGATGCTGGTCATCAAATGAAGAAAAATAAAGTAATTTGGTACATGTTCTTTACCATCATTGGCGGGGCTATTTTTGTGGGCTCACAAGCATGGGAATGGGCTACATTTATCCAGGGTGACTACGGCGCGGTTCAGACCAAAGGTGGCAATATTCTACAATTTGGCAGCTACAAATCTGTTGACGGAGAAGCCGTTTTTAAAAGAATACCGGTTGAAGAATTCGCCGTTGCAGCCTCCACAGAACGAACCCAGCATGAAAGCAAAAGCGGTGTTTGGTTTACAGCAGAGGGCAGCCTTCCAGCATACAGCGTTAATGATGTATATCTTGGCTTGGTGGCCAACCCCAACATACTCGTGCGGACTCAAACAATTAATGCCGAAGGCGAAAAGACCGTTTTATCAAGAGAAGAGTCTTTACGTCAACTTAAAATGAACGGTAAGCGCTATGTCAAGGGCGCAAATTTAGAAGTCAATGAGTATGGTGCGCCATTGTTTGCAGATTTTTTCTTTTTTATAACAGGCTTTCATGGGTTTCACGTTTTTTCTGGAGTTGTGATTAATATTATTATTTTCTTTAATGTGATTATTGGCACTTACGAGCGCAGAAAAAATTATGAAATGGTTGAAAAAGTAGGCTTGTATTGGCATTTTGTTGATTTAGTTTGGGTTTTCGTATTCACCTTCTTTTACCTTGTTTAAAATAAATACTGAGAATAATGGCAGACCACGCACATAAATTAGAAATTTTTAGAGGACTGATAAAGTTCAAATCCAATACACAAAAAATATGGGGTGTACTTTTACTGCTTTCTATTATTACAGCGGTAGAAGTAGTACTAGGAATCTACAAACCTGACATTTTAATGGTGCCATCTATGAGCCCTTTTGAGGGCGGTGTTGGTGCGACCCTTTTAAACATTACGTTTTCTGTCTTTATTTACACCAAAAGCTTAAACCTTATTTTTATTGTATTGACGATTATAAAGGCTTATTACATTACTTGGGACTTTATGCACATGCGTGACGAAACAAAATCGCTAAGACGTATTGTAGTTTGGACTGCGGTCTTTTTAATTTGTTATCTCATCTTTATTCTACTTCAAGAAGGAGGTTATATAGAATCGGTTTACACCCAAGGCCACGTCAAAAGAGACTTCTAAAGAGAACACGGCATCTACTTTTTAGCACAATATTTTTTTCTTAGCAGATTTCAGTCGGTTAATAAAAAAGTGTTAAAACAGATTATTCAGTTTATATACTGGATACTATTGATTAATTTTACATTCTAAATCAATGGCCAATGTTTGACTTAAACCTTCAGAACGCTTTAAAGAAAGACCGTGATAGGCGCATAAGCAGCCAAGACTTAAAAGCGATAGTACAACGCATCTTTGACCAAAAAGAAGCCAGCAAGGCCCAAATCAAATCGAAACTAGATAAAAAAAACACTGCTTACCAAAACAGCATCACTTTTGATGATCTTGACGTAGATAGGATTTTTCATATTGATTCCATTGAAAAGCTATGCATCAAGTACCGCCTTAGATTTTTGGACACCCATTTGTTTAAGGGGGACTACCCCAATGAATTATATAGCATCATTCCCGAATTAGAAGCCACCCACGACACCCAATTAGAAAACTTTAAGATAATGGCACCCTCCAAACTTTTCAGGCTAAAAACTAAAGAGGACCCCTTGCTCTTTGTTCCTATTGGCAATGGCTACTATTACCTAGTCCACAAATGGGGGAATGACCTAAAAACTTACAGGAAATTTCTGGTTTGGCCTTTTAAAAATGTCAATACATTAATATTTACTTCTATCTTCTTAAGCTTAGCGTCTACTGCCGCCAGCGCTTTACTTTTTAATAAGCTTTCTGATACTCAATTGTTCGTAATCTTTGTGTTCAACATTAAAACGTTTGTTTTCATCACATTTTATTTGTTGTTCATGATGCGGAAAAATTTTAACGAGTCCATCTGGGACAGTAAGTATAAAAATTAAGAATATATTATAACATAAAAGATTGGCATTATGTCGGGCTTTTATATTTTTGTATTATGTCTGTATCCAAAATAAAAAAGCCTCTGGTCCTTTCCGTCTTGTTTTTTTTGCCGGTGCTTTTTCTGTTATTTTTATACCCCTCTAAACACAACTATGAAACCCTTGACATTGTTCAGACAAATATTCCTGAACTTTACGATTTTAAAACCCTTGATGGAGACAGCATCCAGTTGGAAGGCCATTTATCGGTTGTTGGATTTTTGGGCAATAGCCCTATGGAGGACGCCACTTTTGCCTTGAACTTAAAGGAGCTCATATATGATAAATTTTTAGGATTTAAAAGATTTCAGGTATTGGCATTGGTACCATATTCTGCAAAACATCAAGTTTTAGAATTGAACAAAGAACTCAATGCATTTGCGCCATTGCAATATTGGAAATTTGCTTTTGGAACTGATCAGGCCATTAGCGAGGCTTATACCAATTTCAAAATCACACGCCCCTTAAGCCTAAATTTATCATCCAACCAAGTGTTTGTTGTGGACAGAGAGCGTCATCAAAGAGGGCGCTTAGACGACCGCACAAAATCTGAAATTGAAAGCAATGCTGCCGTTTACCCGATGACTTCATACGACGTTTTGGAAATTTCAGATTTAAAAAACAAAATGAGTGATGACATCCGTATTTTATTCACAGAATACCGTCAAAAACGAAAGGGGAATTTTAGTTCGACCACTCGCCGAGCCAATGATTTAAAACAATGAACAAAAGTAATTATTCATATATAGGCATCGCTTTTATTATACTGGTTTTTGGGATTATTTTTATTCCTAAAATTGTGACACGGGTTCAAGCTGGGGACATCACTAGAACAGAAAGTCGTAGCGAAAATGTCATATTACAAATGACAGACGCCACGCCGCTTTCATATCTAACAATTAATGGAGAGCGCAAAAAGGTAATGCCCTTTAGTTTTACAAATCAGAATGGTCTAACCATAACCAATAAAGACTTTGATGGGCATGTATACTTGGTTGAATTTTTCTTTACGACCTGTCCTACAATTTGCCCGAAAATGAGTCAAAACCTAGTAGACATTCAAAACACATTCCCCAAACGCTCGGATTTTGGAATCGCCTCCATAACGATCAATCCCAATCATGACACGGTTGAAGTATTAAAAAATTATGCAGATCAGTATGGAGTTACTCATCCAAATTGGCATTTTCTTACAGGCAAAC
>TARA_B100001057_G_scaffold21344_1_pt1 | contig 17435 bp, 17 predicted proteins | sample TARA_B100001057 | Tara Oceans TARA_B100001057 (sample SAMEA2621839) | marine metagenome | biome: marine biome (ENVO:00000447); feature: surface water layer (ENVO:00002042); material: "saline water (ENVO:00002010), including plankton (ENVO:xxxxxxxx)" | depth 5 m
ATGCCGCAGGGACAAGCAAGCCCCGAAATAAATATTTCTCATTCGTACTATCGTCTTGCCAGTCGGAAAAACTAATCTAATATTCTACCTTCTTTGGCTGGTAGGGTATCCAAGTGGCTAAAGGATGCGGACTGTAAATCCGCCCGCTTCGCGCGTTCGTCGGTTCGAATCCGACCCCTACCACCATCTCTGGCCCCAACGGTTATCCTCAGTGGGTCGTCACGGGCTACGCCCTCGCGATGACAACACACTCTGTCATTGCGAGGAACAACGTGACGCGGCAATCCATCGTGTCTCGAGTGACGCGCACGGGGGATGCGGTTCGGTTTCTGAAGACCAGTGGATCGCCACGGGCTGCGCCCTCGCGATGACAAGATGGTGGGCAAAAGGAACGATCAGAGATTCAATCCCTTGCCCCGTTGCACTCTTCCCCCTTCAATCTTCTCTCTTCAAAATCACCCTGCACCCTTCCATCCATCGTCTCAGTGACGGAAGGATCCGCGATTCGTTGCCATTTGACATCCGGCTTTCCTTGGGCAGGATGATTGTCCATGCAAAGAGCAAAAAAATGGCTCGTCATCGTCTTGGGGGGTGTGGCCCTTTATCTCTACCAAACCTGCTCGGGTCGCTTTCCCGGTTGAGTTCGCCCTTATCCTGGACGGATTGATTCCAAGGAAAATGCGACAGATGCGTCCATCCTTAGCAGGGTCCTTGTTCGGAAAAAGCTTGGGTACGAGTTGGAATGAGTGAAAAAACGACATTGGCCCGCTGGAGCGGTAAACTTTTCTACGGTGGTGTCTTGGCTTTTGCCTTGTCCGTTCTGACGGCCGAGTGGTTGAGCCGGGAGTTGCATGAGTTTTACCGGGAGTCCATGTTGTGGAGGGATCTTTTCGGAGCAGACCCGAACACGATTACGACCACTTTGGAAAAGGTTTCCTGGGCTTTGATTTTCGTGTGTTCGTGGTGGATGTTTTGGAAACTTGATTCCTTTCTTGGATTCGAACCAAAGGAAAAAGAACCCGAGATCCCGCGGGAAACAGAAGAAGTCAAGGTATCCGAAGGCGATGAAACGGAATCCGACGACCGCAAGCGGGCCAAAGAGTCCAAGAAAGAGGAGCAGAAAACTGGGGAAAAAGAGCCTTCCGAATCGAAGGACGAAGAGAAAAGCGAGGGCGGACAAAGTGGCGAAACCTTTGCCTCGGTTCAACCGGAATCCTCTTTCGATCCAATGGAGGCCGGGTTTGCGGAAACCTTGGGCCTCGAAAAACCTTATGCCGAAGAGGCAATCAAGTCGGCGTACCGGAAACTGATCGCCCAGTATCATCCGGACCGGGTGAGCGCCATGGGCCCCGAGATCCGAGAGGTAGCCGAGACCAAAGCCAAGGAAATCAACGAGGCCTACGAATACTTCAGGAAAAAATTCGAACGGGATCAAGAACCCGACTCCCCGCAAGAGTGAAAAGTCGGGAAGCCGAGCAAAAGTTCGCGCTTGCTGAAAAACGCCAACTTATTAGGTTAAAGGGTTTTTTCGAAAATCATGAGTAAAAAACCAACCACCCACGAATTCCAAGCCGAGACCAAGCAGGTACTCGATATCGTCGTCAACTCCCTTTACAAGGACAAAGAAATCTTCGTCCGGGAATTGATTTCCAATGCATCCGATGCTTTGGAAAAGTTACGCAGGCTCCAATTGACCGAGAAGGACGTTTTCGACGACGGGTTGGAACATGAAATCAACGTCACGACCGACGATTCGGCCAATCAACTGACCATTCAGGATTTTGGAATCGGTATGACCGAGGAAGAATTGGTCGAAAATCTCGGCACTATTGCCCATTCCGGCTCCAAGGAATTCATGGAGGCCATCAAGGCGGACGGAGAAAAGAACGATGCCCTGATCGGAAAGTTCGGGGTCGGTTTTTACAGCGTGTTCATGGTGGCCGACAATGTTCAGGCTTACACGAGGTCATGGCACGCCGAGGGGACTGGGCAATGCTGGGAAAGCAAGGGAGACGGTTCTTACTCGATCCAACCCGCCGAAGGACAAAGACGGGGAACCAAGCTCGTCATCGACCTGAAGGAAGACTTTTCGGAATTCGCCAAGGAGGACCGAATCAAGGAGATCATCAAGAAATACTCGGCTTTCGTCCAGTTCCCCGTCTCCGTGAATGGCGAGAGGGTTAATACGGTCGATGCGATCTGGATGCGTTCGAAAAACGAGATCAAGGACGAGGAATACGAAGAATTCTACAAATTCCAGGCCAATGATTACGAAGCTCCTCTGATGCGCATGCACTTTAGTGCGGATGCCCCGTTGGAAATCAATTCTCTTCTTTTCGTTCCCAAACGGAACATGGAAAAGATGGGGATGTTCAGAAACGAAAATAAGGTCGCCCTTCATTGCCGAAAGGTTCTTATCGACCCTGAACCCAAGGGCTTGTTCCCGGAATGGCTCCGTTTTCTCAAGGGTGTGGTCGACAGCTCGGATTTGCCCCTCAACGTTTCCCGGGAAACCATGCAGGACAGCGATCTTTTACGGAAGCTCAACCAAGTCCTGACCAAAAGATTCCTCCGCTTTCTGGCCGAACAAGCCAAGAAAGAGGAAGAAACCTATCTCGAATTCTGGAAGGAGTTCGGGGTTCTCATCAAGGAGGGTGCCGCGACCGACTTTACCTACCGCGAAGACTTGGCCAAATTGCTCCTTTTCGAGTCTACGGCGATGGATGCGGGGAAATTGACCGGCTTGGACGCGTACATCGACCGCATGGCCAAGGACCAGAAGGAGATTCTCTTTCTTTTTGGCAAAAGCAGGGAGTCCATCGAAGCAGGACCTTACCTCGAGGCAATGAGCGCCCGCGGTTTGGAAGTTCTCCTCCTGACCGAACCGGTTGACGAATACCTCATGCAAACCGTCCGGGAATACAAAGAGAAGAAAATCGTATCCGCGGATTCGGAAGACTTCGAACTTGAAAAGCTCGATCAGGAAAAAGACGGGGAAAGCTTGGACAAGAAAAAGACCAAGTCTTTGTGCAAGTGGATGAAGGAAAAATTGGGCGACAAAGTCTCCGAGGTCGAAACCGGAGAAAGACTCATCGACAGCCCGGTTTGCGTGGTCGGGGGTGACGGAATGGGGGGAGCTTCGGCCAGACGGGTCATGAAAATGATGCAGGGAATGGATGAAGCCATGCCTTCCCCCTCGGTCAAACTTCAAGTCAACCCTGGTCATTCCATTATCAGGGGGCTGTCCAAACTCAAGGACAAGGACGAAGAGACTGCATCCTTGGTCGCGGCCCAACTCCTCGACAACGCCATGGCTTCCGCCAACTTGCTGGACGATCCGAGGGAAATGATAGCCCGCAGCTACCAAACATTGGAAAAACTGGCCTCTTCCGGCAGCTGATCGAGACCGCTCCCAAAGCGCCCCTTTTAATTCCCCTTCCACAATAGGGGTAAAATTGATATTGCGAAATTTCGAAAAAGCATGAATAAGGGTTCTACTATGAGAGCATTTTACTCCAAATCCCACTTATTTTATTTCCTCTTTTTATCAGCTTTGCTCAGCTTGACGAGTTGTACGCGCGGAGGTGGGTCAAACCCATTCGCCAAGGATGACGGGGAGATCAAGGAAAACATCGAGAACCTGATGGGGCTTGCCGTTGGCATGACCAAAGGTCAGGTCTTCGAGCTCTCGGGGATCGCCAATTACGTCGAAGGATATGATTGGGGAAGCGTTTGGTTTTATAAGATTAGAAAAGGCGGAACGGTTGGCACTTTGGCCGACAAGGACATTGCTCAAAGATACATGCCGGTCGTGTTCGACAACACCGACAGGGTGATGGGTTACGGTCGCAAGTTTTACGACCAAACCCTCTCCGACCTCGGCACCGGGCAGTTCTAGTTCCCCGATCGGCAACCCCGAAACTTTCCAATTGTTCGGTTGACGAACGATTGCTTTTCATTCATTTTGATCCTTTTCCCAATTTCCTCAGATGAAGACTACACTAGCCAGACCAGAAACCGCCACGCATGATTGGAAGATCGTCGACGCCACCGACCAGATCCTTGGTCGATTGGCCGTAACGATTGCCAACGCCCTGCGAGGCCGCAACAAGCCGATTTACACGCCCCATGTCGATACCGGTGATTACGTCATCGTGCTCAACGCGGACAAAATCAAGCTTACCGGATCCAAAGAGGACCAAAAGAAGTACATGTTCTACAGTGGTTACATGGGCGGCGAGAAATACAGAACGGTTTCCGACTTTCGTGAAAAACGGCCCGAATTCATCATCACAAACGCAGTCAAGGGCATGCTTCCGAAAAACAAACTCGCGAGCGCCATGCTCAAGAAACTCAAAGTCTACCGCGGCTCCGAACACCCTCACGAGGCTCAACAACCTTCCCCCCTTATTTAAAGAAATTTCATCATTATGAGCGCCAAGGCAAAATCAGTAGAATTCATAGGAACCGGCCGCAGAAAAACCAGTACGGCCAGAGTCAGAATCAAAGAAGGAACCGGTATCTTTGTAATCAACGGTCGAGACCTTGCCGATTATTGCAAAACCGAACAGCAAAGAAAAACAGCTTTCTCTCCCTTGGCCACCGTCGAAAAGGCCAGCAGCGTAGACGTTTCAGTTAACGTTTCCGGTGGTGGTGGAGTTGGTCAGGCAGGGGCCATCAGACATGGTCTCTCCCGGGCCTTGGAAAAAATGGATTCTGAACTTCGCGTACCGTTGAAAAGGGCTGGTCACTTGCGACGTGACCCCCGCAAAATCGAAAGAAAGAAAACCGGCCAACCAGGGGCCAGAAAAAGATTCCAATTCTCGAAACGCTAAACGAAAAGAAGAAACTTTAACGAAAGACCCCTCGGAACTCCAACCGGGGGGTCTGTTTATTTAAAGACAATCAACTCAAGGCTCAAATCGATGAAAACATGTATAATCGGAGCTTCCGGATATTCAGGTAGAGAGCTCGTGTGCCTTCTCCTTGATCACCCGTACGCAACCTTGGAAAGAGTGACGTCCCGTTCCTTGGAGGGAAAGAAAGTCGAAGATTGCATTCCCAAATTGCGGGGAAAAGACTGTGCCCTGTGTTTCACCAATCCAAGGATCGAGGAACTGTGCAAAGACGAGAACGTAGAATTATTCTTTCTCGCCCTACCCCATGGCACGGCCGCCGAATTCGCCATTCCCCTTCTAGAGGCAGGCAAGAAGGTAATCGACCTCTCCGCCGATTTTCGGCTCAATTCACCGGAAAGGTACGAGGAATTCTACGGACAAACTCATCCAGCACCCGAGTGGTTGGAAAAGGCGTCCTACGGCTTGCCCGAACTGCACGAACTTTCCTGGGAAATTTCTCCCTTGATTGCTTCTCCGGGCTGCTACCCCACGAGCATCCTCGTTCCTTTGGCCATTCTTCTTCAAGAAAAAATCGTGAAGAAAGAAGGAATCGTGGCCAATTCAATGAGTGGAATCAGCGGAGCTGGAAGGAATGCCACCGAAAAACTCCTTTATTGCGAGAGAAACGAAAGCGCGGGTCCATATGGATTGCCGAAACACCGCCATCTCTCCGAAATCGAAGAGCAACTTTCGCTTCTGCAAGATGGATCTTCCGAAGATGTCGTGATTTCCTTTCATCCGCACTTAGCCCCCATGAGCAGGGGAATATGCACGACGATCTCGGTACCGGCGCAAGGAGACTTGGACCGGACCAAGGTAATCGATTGCTGGGGCAAAACATTCGGTAAGCGTCCATTCGTCAATCTTTTGCCGGAAGGGGAATTTCCGGATGTGGCTCATGTCGTCGGTACCAACCGGATCGATCTCTCCGTCCAGGCCGACCAAAGAACCGGCAGGTACGTCCTTTGCTCGGCTGAAGACAACCTCATCAAGGGTGCGGGCGGACAAGCCATTCAATCGATGAATGTCTGCCAAGGATACGAAGAAAGTGCTGGCCTGCTATGAAATTTTTTGAAAACGGCGAGGGTTTGACCGAGCCTCGGGGCTTCTTCTGCTCGGGCGTGCATTGCGACGTCAATGGCAAAAACGACGGAAAGAACGATCTTGGCATTGTCTACTCGAAAAAGCCTTGTTCGGTAGCAGGAGTCTTCACGACCAACGACGTCAAGGCCGCTCCCGTCCGCTATTGCCAGACTCTTTTGTCCGACCCGTCGGCCAAATTCCATGGGATCGTAGCCAACAGCGGAAATGCAAACGCTTGCACCGGGACACAAGGGGATTCGGACTCCGCTAAAATGGCTTCCGAAGTCGCACGGCACTTGAATCTTCATTCAAAGGAAATTCTGGTCTGCTCGACCGGACGTATTGGGGTGCGCTTGCCAATCAGCAAGATCACCTCGGGCATCAGAGATGCAGCCATGGACGTGAAGGCGGAGTTGGATGGGGCGAGGGCTTTTCAGGAGGCAATCCTGACTTCGGATACTTGCACGAAGTCCTGTTCCGCGAAAATCCAGACGTCGACTGGAGAAATCACGATTGGAGGAGTGGTCAAAGGAGCGGGCATGATCGAGCCGAACATGGCTACGATGCTCGCTTTTCTGACCACCGATGCAGCCGTTTCGAATCCCTTTCTCCAAGAGACTCTCACCCATGCCGTCGGTCAGTCCTTCAACCGGATAACCATCGACGGGGACATGAGCACCAACGACAGCGTTCTCTTCATGGCCAACGGGGCTTCTGGTCTTTCGATCGAAAAGGAACCCGAGAGCGTTCGACTGGAATTTGCAAAAGCCGTCGATGCCGTTTGCGCTTGTCTCGCTCGCAAATGCGTCAGCGACGGTGAGAAAGTCACGAAATTCGTCAAGGTCAAGGTTGCGGGAGCTCCCGACGGCCCGGCTGCGGAAAAAGTCGCTCGCATCGTCGCGAATTCCTTGTTGGTCAAATCGTCCTGGTACGGTTCCGATCCCAATTGGGGAAGAATCGTGGACGCCGCCGGCTATGCAAAAGTCGGGTTGGATATCGACAAACTCGACATGCAATACAATGAGGTCCCCGCCTTGATCAAAGGGGAACCCCTCCATGAAAACAAAGGCAAATGGAAAGAGATCGTCTCGGGCAAACAATTCAGCATCAAGCTTGAATTGAACCTGGGTTCGGGGGAAAGCGAAATTTGGTCCAACGACTTGAGTGAGGAATATGTTAATTTCAACAAGAGCGAATGATGGCTGAGGTCGAGGAAAGCAAAAAGAAAGCCAGTATTTTGGTCGAGGCTCTCCCTTACGTTCGGCGCTTTCGCGGATCGATTTTCGTGATCAAGTACGGCGGAAGCTTCATGGACTCACCCGACCCCGAAACAAGAGCCGGAGTGGCCCGCGACTTGGTCTTCTTGAATTTTGTGGGGATCAAGGTCGTAGTGGTTCACGGCGGTGGGAAGGCCGTGACCCGAAAATTAGCCGAAAAAGGGATTGAAGCGAACTTCATCGACGGATTGAGAGTAACGGACAAGGCTACCATTGGCGTAGTGGACGAAGTTTTAAACGGAGAAGTCAATGAAGAGGTCGCGTCCTTCGTTTCCTCCCACGATTGCGGGGTCCGACGGATTCCCGGCAAAGAAGTCCTATCCTGCTCGAAATTGGCAAGCGAACCGGATCTCGGCTACGTGGGAGACATCGGATCCGTTCGAACCGAACCGATCCTCGAAGCTTTGGAAGAAGGCCTCATGCCCATCCTCTCCTCCACCGCATCCGATGCCGGAGGTCAATGCTACAACGTGAATGCGGATACTGCAGCGGCTCAAATAGCAATCGCCCTCAAGGCAAGAAGGCTTGTGTACCTGTCGGACGTCCCCGGGCTCCTCAAAGACCCCGAAGATCCTGCCACCCTACTCTCGAGCCTCCCCGTCCATCAGGTCGAACCGCTCAAGGAGGAGAAAGTGATCTCCAAAGGGATGCTCCCCAAGGTCAACAGCGCAGTTGAGGCCTTGAATGCCGGCGTTAACCGGGTACACTTTATCGACGGGCGTCTTCCTCACAGCATTTTGCTTGAAATCTTCACGGACGAAGGTATCGGAACGGAAATCGTCCACAACTGAATACCATGGACTCGACCGATCACAAGAAATTCCTCATAGGAAATTATGCCAGTCCCGCTCTTGAAATCATTCGGGGCGAAGGAGCCAGGCTTTGGGATTCGCAAGAAAAAGAGTTCCTTGACTTCACAAGCGGAATCGCGGTGACGAACATCGGTCATTGTCACCCCCATTGGACCGAGAAAATCAGCAAGCAAGCGGAAATGATCGTTCATTGCTCGAACCTTTTTTCGATTCCCGAGCAGGTCCGTCTTGCCCAAAGACTGGTGTCCGAAATCGGAGCCGGCAAGATGCTCTTTTGCAACAGTGGAGCCGAGGCCAACGAAGGGCTGATCAAATTTGCCAGGCTTGCTTCCGAAACTCCCGATTTTCAGGGAAAAAACAAGATCCTCGCGGCGGAAAACGCGTTTCACGGAAGAACAATGGGAGCCCTCTCGGCGACTGCTTCGCCCAAATACCGCAAGGGGTTCGAACCGCTGTTGGACGGTTTTGAATTCGCCCCGCTCAACGATCTCGAAGCATGGGATCGCAAGTTGGACGACCAAACGATAGCCGTTTTGATCGAATCGATTCAAGGTGAAGGTGGAATTCACGAGGCCAAGGACGACTTCCTTCAAGGCCTGGAAAAGCTCTGCCGGGAAAAGAACGCTTTGCTCATGATCGACGAAGTTCAATCCGGAATCGGACGGACCGGAGACTTTCTCGCATTTCAACAATCCGGAATCTCTCCCGATGCCGTCGCTTTGGCCAAGGGACTGGGCGGAGGGTTTCCCATTGGAGCCTTCTGGATCAGCGAGCAATGGACTGGAGTTTTCAAACCCGGCAGCCACGGCACGACCTTTGGTGGTTCACCCTTGGCGTGCGCCGCGGCTCACGCAGTCCTCGACGTCATCGAGAACGAGGGACTCATTGCGGCGGCTCGGGAAAAGGGTCATGTTCTGGGCACAGGGTTGTCCCGGTTGGTCCAAAGCTTCCCCGAGATCCTTGAAGGTGTCAGAGGACGAGGCCTCATGCTCGCCCTTGCCTTGAAAGAAGACCCCTCCGAAGTAATCGGTTCGATGCGCGAAAACGGTTTGTTAGTCGTCGCAGCGGCAGGAAACGTGATTCGTTTTCTGCCTCCCCTCAACGTCGACGACGACGCAATCGAAAAGGCTTTGAAAATAACGGAGGATGCTCTCGTATCTTTCCAAACCAAGCATAAAGAATGAAACATTTTTTGACGGAAACCGATTTCGATCAAAATGAGATCATCGAGGTTTTTGAACATGCATCTCGCTTCAAAAAGAACCGGGAAAACCGACCGGACTCCGCTCTATCAGGTCAAAGTTGGGGCATGCTTTTCTATAAAAACAGTACCCGAACAAGGATTTCCTTCGAAGTGGGAATCAGGGAATTGGGTGCAAACCCATTGATCATCGACCAATCCAGTACCCAAATCAGGAGAGGTGAAAGCATTGAGGACACCGCGCGTGTGTTATCCCGTTACCTCGATGGATTGATCATCCGAACCCATGGGCATGACATCATCGAGGAGTTCGCCCGACACTCCTCCATTCCGGTTGTAAACGCCCTCACGGACTTTCTTCATCCCTGTCAAATCTACGCCGACTGCATGACGATCCTGGAAAAAACGGGGCAAGGCCTCAACCCGTTCGAGGGACTGAGGGGGAAGAAGTTGGCTTTTTTCGGAGATACGAGTTGCAATATGGCCAACTCATGGATTTTGGCCGGAGCCCTCTTTGGAATCGAAGTGCACTTGGCTGGCCCGGCCGACTTTCAACCTCGGCCCGAAATCAAAGAATTTTGCCAAGCTCGCGGCTTGCCAGAGACTTGGCGTCATACGCAAGATCCAAACGAGGCTTCTCGGGACGCCGACGTCATCTACACCGACGTGTGGGTGAGCATGGGATGCGAGGAACAAGAACACGATAGGTTGCTCCAGATGGAACCTTTCCGCGTGACCGCCGAAACCCTTGCCGGGGCCAAGGAAAACTGCCTGTTCATGCACTGTATGCCCGCACACCCGGGAGAGGAAGTCGCTCAAGAAGTTTTGCATACACCGCAAGCCATTCTTTTTGATCAGGCGGAAAACCGGTTGCACATGCAAAAATCAATTCTCCGCAAAATCTCGCATTTTGAAAAAGACGCTTAAACCCTGTCATTTATGAAAATCATACTTGCTTATTCAGGAGGTCTGGATACTTCCGTCCTCGTCCATTGGTACGCAAACGAACAAAACGCCGAAGTCATCACCTACTGCGCCGACGTTGGCCAAGAGGAGGAACTCGATGGCTTGGAGGAAAAAGCTCTCTCGACCGGTGCCAGCGCTCACCGGACCTTGGACTTGGTAGATGAGTTTGCCAACGACTTCATTTACCCAATGGTTCGGGGAAATGCCGTTTACGAATCCCAATACCTCCTTGGCACCTCGATTGCCCGCCCCCTGATTGCGAAGGCTCAAATCGAGATAGCCCGGGAATTCGACGCCAATGCCGTCGCTCACGGAGCAACCGGCAAAGGAAACGACCAATGCAGGTTCGAACTGACTTTTTCCGCTCTCGCTCCCGACTTGAAAATTCTCGCGCCATGGAGAGACGCTTCCTTCAGGGAGCAATTCCCCGGACGCAAGGAAATGATTGATTATTGCGCGAAACACAAGATCGACGTCGAGGCGAGTGCATCCAAGCCATACTCCATGGACCGTAACCTTTGGCACATTTCATATGAAGCGGGCATTTTGGAGGATCCTTGGTTCGACCCGACGACCCCGGACAATCGCGACATGTACAAGTTGACGATTGACCCTGAGTTGGCGCCTGACGCCCCGCTCTATATCGATTTGACCTTTGATCAGGGAAACTGCGTGGCCATCGACGGCGAAACGGATTCACCCGCGAAAATCATACGAAAACTCAATAAGATTGCCGGGGAACACGGAATCGGACGCGTGGACTTGGTGGAAAACCGTTTCGTCGGCATGAAGAGCCGCGGAGTATACGAGACCCCGGGAGGAACCGTTCTCCTTCACGCCCATCGACAACTTGAAACCTTGACCATGGATCGCGACCTCATGCATCTCAGGGATTCCTTGATCCCAAGATACGGTGAGTTGATCTACTATGGTTTTTGGTATGCCCCCGAAAGAGAAGCCCTACAAGCCTTGATCGACCAAAGCCAGTCCACCACCTCGGGTACGGTTCGCCTGAAACTGTACAAGGGGAGCATAACCACGGTCGGGCGGAAGTCCGAGTATTCCCTTTACGACGAAAGCATTGCGTCCATGGATGACGACGAAAGCGATTACAAGCCGGAGGATGCGGGCGGTTTCATCCGACTCAACTCGCTGAGGCTCAAGGAAAGATTTCAGAAGCAAAACTACAAGGGTTGACAAAGAAAAGATGCGTCTTCTCGTCATAGACAACTACGATTCCTTTACCTATAACTTGGTACAGTACTTCGGTGAACTCGGGGCCGAGTCCGAGGTCTTGAGAAATGATGCGAAGACCCTCGAGGACATCCGAATAGAAGAATATCAGGGCATCGTACTCTCGCCCGGTCCTTGTGATCCCGACCGAGCAGGAGTGAGTTTACCCGCGGTGCTCGAGTGGGCGGGAAAAAAACCTCTTTTCGGCGTATGCCTGGGCCATCAATGCATTGGACAAGCCTTTGGTGGGAAAATCGTTCGGGCATCGAAGCTGATGCACGGCAAGACTTCACCCATCAGGCACGATGCGACCGAATTGTTCAAGGATCTACCCTCCCCTCTCATTGCGACCCGCTACCATTCTCTCATCGTGGAATCTTCTTCTTTACCTGATTGCCTTTCCATCACCGCTCATACCGAGGAGGGAGAGATCATGGGACTCAGGCACAAAGAGATGCCTATTTGGGGTGTTCAGTTCCATCCCGAATCGCTTGCCACCGAAAAAGGAATTATGATCTTGAAGAACTTCTTGGATTTCTGTTATGAACTCTAGCGTGTGGTATATGGAATTCTCGATCATTGATGCGCTGTCCTAAGTGCTCTTCGGATGACTTGAAGGTTCTCGAAACGAGACCCGGCAAGGTCGCTTCCACTCGCAGGCGAAGGGAATGCCTGGAGTGTGGACACCGTTTTTCGACTATTGAGGAGGTCTTGCATGAAGATCTCGCGGTAGTCAAAAGAGACGGCAGGAGAGAAAGCTTTGATCGAACGAAACTGGCTATGGGCTTGAGGCGAGCGATTGCCAAAAGGCCGATTGACGCCGAGCAAATCAACGCCCTGCTTTCCGAAACCTTGCGTCGTATCGAGAACGAGTTCGACAGTGAAGTGCCAAGTCGGGCGATCGCCGATGCGATTATGCACAGGTTGCGTAAAGTTGATGGGATTGCTTGGCTGAGGTATGCCAGTTTTTACGAGGATTTCATGGAGTTGTCTCGGTTTGCCGAGGAAATCTTGAACTTGGGTGGCGGGAAAAAGGGTGACGAAGACAGCGACTAAAAGAGACGATTATACCAGGCTACAGAACCTCAATGCCCTCTTCTCGGTCATTGGCAGTTCTTCTACGAATGAAGAGACGCTCCAACTTCAGAGAACTCTTTCCTTCATGAGGGATAATGATGAAGACGCTCAAATGACCGTGAAATCGTTCGAGCACTGTATCGAGCAGGTGGTTCGCTTTCATTTTCCCAAGGACAGAAACTTTCCCTTCACTCATTGGAACGCCCGCTCCGTTTCCATCGACCCCCTTTGGGTAAGAGCATCGGTTCTCGAATTCATCCAATCCTTTCAAGGGAACCGGCGAGGTTTGCTTTTGGTTTCTGGCTTGCGCGAATCCCTGCTGAGGGGCGGAAAAAGGTGGACGGTCAAAAAAGAGCGGGAATACCAGGAACTCAGGTCTTTTATCGAAGGCCTGGTTCTGCGTTACGCAAAAGCCGAACAGAACCTGACCGTTCTCTTCTTTTAGATTCCGATTCTAGCTTGAATTCTCGGGATAACTGCCGAGATATTTGACCAAAGAAGAGCTCTTTTCCAATTCCTTCATCGCCTCCATTACTTTTTCGTCCTCACGGTGCCCGATGAAATCGACGAAGAAATAATAATCCCACTTCTTTTTGCCACTGGGACGGGATTCGATTTTGCAGAGATTCAAATCTCGTTCGGAAAACGGCTTCAAGGCATTTTGCAAAGCCCCAATCTGGTCGGAAAGAGAGAGAACCAGACTTGTCCGGTAAACGACTTCATCCCTCTTGGGCAAGGATTTGCGGGCCACCACGAGAAAACGAGTCGTATTGTTTTTCCGGTCTTGAATTCCTTCCGCCTGCATGGGCACCTCATTGAGACTCCCCGCCAATTTCCCGGCAATGGCTCCGCTTGCCTTTCTCTTTTTGCATTCAAGCACCGCCTCCGCAGTGCTTGAAACCGGTACCAACCGAGCCTTGGGCATATTTCGTCTCAACCATTCGCCACACTGAGCCAAAGCCTGATCCTTGGACAGGACTTCCTCGATCTCACCCAGTGGGGAAGGACTCAGAAGGCAATGCTCGACCTTGAGATAAACCTGAGCGACGATGTTCAGTTCGGTATCGGCCAACAAATCCAAGGAGCGGTTCACCGCGCCTTCGGTCGAGTTTTCGATCGGAACTACGCCATAGTCGCATTCCCCTTGTTCGACCGCCTGAAAGACATCGGGGATGTCAGGCAAGGGACGGTACGAAAGAGTTGCCCCGAAATTCTTGACTGCCGCTTGATGTGTGTAGGTTGCCTCGGGTCCGAGAAAGCCAATGACCAAGGATTTCTCCAAGGCAATCGATGCGGAAATCACTTCCCGGTAAATCGTCCGAAGGGAATCCCCTTGCATGGGACCCGAGTTGAGTGCCCGAAGTTTCTCGAAAACTTGTTCTTCGCGGGCTGGATCATACGGATCCACACCCAACTTATCCTTGATCCGACCAATTTCAACGGCGGCCTGAACGCGTTGATTGAGCAGACGAACGATATGAGAGTCGATCTCATCGATTTCATCCCTTAGGGATTCTAAGTTTAAGTTTTCCAAAAAAAGAATAGTACGAGTTTTAGTTCTGAGGATTGTGTTCGCCTACTCCCATTCAACCCGATAATGTCTCCACCTTCAATCTTAATCAAATACCATGAGTAGCTGTAGCAGAAATTTTTCTTCGATCGTAGTAGACGGGGATGACCGAGCCCCAAATCGATCGATGCTCCGAGCCGTAGGTTTCGAGGACGAAGACTTCAAAAAGCCCCAAGTGGCAGTTTGCTCCGCATGGAGCATGGTAACACCTTGCAACTCCCATTTGGACGAGTTGGGCAAGGCTTCGGTTGTTGGGGTCGATGGTTCGGGTGGAAAAGCAGTACCCTTTGGTACTATCACCGTCTCCGATGGTATCAGCATGGGTACTCCGGGCATGAGATACTCTTTGGTATCCCGAGAGGTAATCGCCGATTCGATTGAAACCGTTGTCGGGGCGGAAGGAATGGACGGGGTCGTAACCATCGGGGGTTGTGACAAGAACATGCCTGCTTGCCTGATCGCTCTTGGACGCTTGAATCGACCGGGAATCTTTGTTTACGGAGGCACAATTTTACCGGGCATTCATCAAGATAAAAACTTGGATATCGTTTCCGTCTTCGAGGCCGTCGGCTCTCATGCTTCAGGCTCAATCGATCGGGAAGAATTGATCGAGATCGAGAAAAAAGCCATACCCGGACCAGGTTCCTGTGGAGGAATGTACACCGCGAATACCATGTCCTCCGCCATAGAGACTCTTGGAATGAGCTTACCCGACAGTTCCGCCCAATTGGCTGTATCGGAAGACAAGCGACTGGATGCCAAAGAAGCTGGGGCAGCTGTAGTCAACCTGATCGAAAAAGACATCAAGCCCCGGGATATCATGACAAGGAAGGCCTTCGAGAATGCCATCACCGTGATCATCACCCTCGGAGGTTCAACCAATGCAGTCCTCCATCTGCTCGCCATGGCTCATGCCGCGGACGTTCCTCTCGAGCTCGATGATTTCACGGAAATCGGCAAACGGGTTCCGGTTCTTTGCGATCTCAAACCAAGCGGTAAATACAACATGTCGCACTTCGTACGTATCGGAGGACTCCGTCCTCTTCTCAAGACACTTTTGGAAGAAGGCTTGCTTCATGGAGACTGCATGACCGTTACGGGCAAGACCGTTGCCGAAAACTTGGAGGGAGTTCAACCCTATGCCCCTTACCCCAGTGGACAAGATTTGGTCAGGCCTTTCGACGATCCCATCAAACCGGACAGTCACCTGCGCATTTTGTATGGAAACCTGGCTCCGGATGGTGCAGTGGCTAAAATCACCGGCAAGGAAGGGTTGCGCTTTTCAGGCCAAGCCATCGTTTACGAATCCGAAGAGGCTTCCCTGAGGGGTATTCTCGATGGAGAAGTTGATGCGGGTCACGTCGTTGTAATTCGAAACGAGGGCCCGGTCGGAGGACCGGGCATGAGAGAAATGCTCTCGCCCACCGGCGCCATCATGGGCAAAGGCCTGGGCAAGGAGGTCGCCCTGATTACCGATGGACGATTCTCCGGTGGAAGCCATGGGTTCGTAGTTGGTCACGTAACTCCGGAGGCCGCGGTGGGTGGACCCATCGGACTTCTCCAAAATGGAGATCCGATCACCATCGATGCCGAAAACAACGAACTCACCCTCGACTTGCCCGAGGATGAAATCAAAAAACGCAAAGACCAATGGAAACAACCCGCCCCTAAGGAAACAAGAGGAGTTCTGGCCAAGTTCGCCAAACTCGTAAGTTCCGCCTCTTTGGGAGCCATAACCGATGGATTTTAAAACCATTATGAACAAAGACACTTACCTCGCATTCGAGAACGCGGACTTCTGGGCAGATTTTTCCCTAGTCGATTTTCCAGCCGAATACCTGAATTCAATGGCCGAAAACGCCTCTCGGGCTCTTGCCTCCATGAACGAATTGGAAAAGGGATCCATTGCCAACCCGGACGAGGGAAGAATGGTGGGGCATTATTGGCTCCGGGCTCCCGAACGGGCTCCCGACGAGGAGACGACCCAGGCCATTGTCGATTCGATTGCCAAGATCAAGGACCTCGCCCAACAAGTCCACGAAGGGAGCTTACAGGCTCCCTCCGGTCCCTTCACCGACCTTCTTGTCATTGGAATCGGTGGATCGGCTTTGGGTCCTCAATTCGTGGGAAGAGCACTGGGGCATCCGGATTTCGACAAACTTGCAGTCCATTTCTTCGACAACACCGATCCCGACGGAATCGATCTCACCCTTTCGGAGATTGGATCGAACTTAAAAACCACTTTGGCCCTCGTCATCTCCAAGTCGGGCGGGACACCCGAGACCCGCAACGGTATGCTGGAGGCGGAAAATGCTTTCTCGGCCAAAGGGTTGGATTTTGCCAAGCAAGCCATTGCCATTACCGGGGAAGGCAGCAAGCTCCATCAACACGCCACCAAGAACGGTTGGCTCGACTTCCTTCCGATGTGGGATTGGGTAGGTGGCAGAACCAGTGAAACTGCGGCCGTGGGACTCATGCCTGCGGCTCTTCAAGGTATAGACGTGGATCAACTTTTGAAAGGCGCGGGGCAAATGGACGAAATCACCCGCCAAAACGATTTCAGGAACAACCCGGCGGCCATGTTGGCTCTCTCCTGGCATCACCTAACGGACGGGAAAGGTTCCCGCGACATGGTCATCCTCCCCTACAAGGACCGGCTCGAGCTTTTCGCCAAGTATCTTCAACAACTTGTGATGGAATCATTGGGGAAGGAAAAGGACCTCGAGGGAAACGTCGTACACCAAGGTATTGCCGTCTATGGCAATAAAGGTTCGACCGATCAGCACGCTTACGTTCAACAATTGAGGGAAGGTGTCCCCAACTTTTTCGCCACCTTCATAGAGGTCCTCAAGCACCGGGATGGTGACGGTCCCGAGGTGGACGAGGACGGAATGAGCTCGGGAGACTATCTGCACGGTTTCTTTCTCGGAACCAGAGATGCTCTTTACGAAAAAGAACGAAAATCAATCACCCTGACCATCAAGGAAGTCAATGCATCAAGCGTGGGAGCCCTGATCGCATTGTTTGAACGGGCCGTTGGCCTTTATGCCTCCCTTGTCGGAATCAACGCCTATCATCAACCAGGAGTGGAAGCGGGCAAAAAGGCGGCCGCATCCGTCCTCGAAGTACGAAAGGCCGTTCGGTCTTACCTTTTGGGTAAAAAAGGCGAGGCTCTGACCGCCGAACAAGTCGCTCGGGAAACCGGGTTTTCGGACAAGACAGGATGGGTGTTCAAGGTTTTGGAAAATTTGGCCGTGAACGAACCCAACAGTTTCGAGCGTGCCTCGGAAGGTCTCCCATTCGACGCAGGCTTCCGGG
>TARA_B100001057_G_scaffold380490_1_pt1 | contig 17433 bp, 7 predicted proteins | sample TARA_B100001057 | Tara Oceans TARA_B100001057 (sample SAMEA2621839) | marine metagenome | biome: marine biome (ENVO:00000447); feature: surface water layer (ENVO:00002042); material: "saline water (ENVO:00002010), including plankton (ENVO:xxxxxxxx)" | depth 5 m
GCTATTGGACCACAGGTTCAGGTAACTTCTGGAGACGTTTCAGTTGTCTACCAAGGCGATGTGATATTAGGGCGTCTAGCTATGGGAGCAGATTTTCTAAACCCAGCAGCAGCCGTTGAACTATACGTTGGAGCATCAGCACCAACAGCGTTCGGTACAACATACCCAGAGAACGGTTAATTTTTATTCTTTTATACGGGAGCTTCGGCTCCCTTTTTTTTTTATGACTACTCAAATAGGAACCGATACAGAACTATCCGCAGTTAACTCTATCTTGGGTAGTATTGGTCAATCACCGGTAACTACTCTAGGAACAGTTACTACAGATACCACTAACACAGCACAAGAAATAGTAAATACTTTTGCAAATCCACAGATTGCAATGATCCATGGATTACTTATAGAAACAACTAAAGATGTTCAAAACGAAGGTTGGCATTTTAATAAGGAAGATCACGTAAAAAGATCACCTGACGGAAATGGTAATTATTTAATTCCACATAATTATCTTAGGTACGACGTACACGAAGGTTTGTACGATAGGAACAAAGATGTTGTTAGAAGAAATGGAAAATTATATGACGTCGTAAAACATACTGATGTCTTTACTAACGACATGTATTTTGACATAACTTATTTAATAGCATTTGAAGATGTACCTTCAGCTTTTCAAAGATACATAATTGCAAGAGCATCAGTTAGAGCAGCTACACAATTAGTTTCTAATCCAGAGTTAGTACAACTTCTTCAATTACAAGAAGCACAAACTAGAGCGGCTGCTATTGAATATGACTGTGAACAAGGAGATCATACATTCTTTGGCTTTCCTCATGAAAGTAACTATAGATCTTATCAACCATATAAAGCACTTATTAGATAATGGCAAACATTACACAAACTATTCCAGCGTTAACGGCTGGCATTTCACAGCAACCTGACGAGCAAAAGATTCCCGGTCAGGTAAAAAATATGGTGAACGCTTTGCCTGACGTAACACAAGGACTATTAAAAAGACCGGGTGGAAAGTTTGTGGCATCTTTGTCTGATGGTACAAATAATTCAACAGCAGATGGTAAATGGTTTCACTACTATCGTGATGAGAACGAACAATATATAGGACAGGTAGCACGAAATGGTGCTATTAAAATGTGGGACTGTTTAACTGGTGCAGAGAAAACAGTTGTTAATGGTATTGGAAATAACACATATCTAACTCACACAGGTGACGAAGATATACAGACATTAACTCTTAATGATTTTACCTACATCAATAACAGATCCATTCCTACTGAGATGGATACTACTACAGAACCTCTTGGAGATTTTCAGAAAGAAATTTTTGTAGAATTAAAAACTATATCTTATTCAAAACAGTATTCGTTAAATGTTTTTGACAACACCACTACCTCAACAGTTACTACAGCTACAAGGATAAATGTCGCCCTTGTTAACTCAAGTAATAACTATTGTGATTCTGCATTTCATATGAGAACACATGCTAATAGAGGTAATAGTCCCTTTGCTAGATGTGGTACTCAGGCTGGTGATGGTAGAGATGCCTTTGCACCTAACGTTGGTACTCGTATATTTTCAGTAGATAGTAATAAGACTCTTACTGACGAGGGAGCTACAGGTGGTACCTTGGCAAACGGTACTCTGTCAGATACAAGTTACAGCTATCAAGTTAATATATTTAACTCATCCAACCAAGGCAGTCAGACTGGTAGAAAGAATTTATATTTTCGTATAGCTACAACTGGTCAATCAGTTCCTTACACAGAAGGATCTGGTAGTACTCAAACAACTACATATCAGGCTAGATACACAACTACATATGACCTATTACATGGTGGAGAAGGTTGGGAGCAAGGGGATTATTTCTATGTATTTATGAAAGATGGTTACTACAAAATAACCATAGATGAAATAAGTACATCAGTAATTCAAGCTAACCTTTCTTTAGTCAGACCACAACCAACACCATTTGATACAGAAACTACTATTACGGCTGAGAGTATTCTTGGTGATATAAGAACTGAGTTAATAGCTAGTGGTAATTTTACTGCTTCTGATATTACACAGATAGGTACAGGACTACATATAAAACGCAGTTCTATATTTAACGCTTCCACACCTGTAGGACAGCTATTAAATGTCGTAGCTAGTAAGGTTAATGATGTAGGTGATTTACCAACTCAGTGTAAACACGGAATGGTTGTAGAAGTTGTTAATAGTACTGCTGAAGAAGATAATTATTACGTTAAATTCTTTGGAAATAATGATAAAGATGGTGAGGGTACATGGGAAGAATGTGCTAAGCCCGGGAGAAAGATAAGACTTAAAAGGTCAACCATGCCAGTACTTTTAATTAGAACTGCTGACAGTAATTTTAGATTGACTGAGCTAGATGGATCTACCTATACAATTTCAGGTGTACAATATTCTGTTCCTCAATGGGATGATGCTTTAGTTGGTGATGATGTAACTAACCCTGAACCTTCTTTTATAGGTAAGAACATTAACAAGATGCTGTTTTTTAGAAACAGATTTTCAATACTTGCAGATGAAAATATAGTTATGTCTCGTCCCGGAGACTTTACTAATTTCTTTGCTAAGTCAGCTATACAACTTATAGATAGTGACCCAATAGATATAGCAGCTAGTTCAGAATATCCAGCAATTATCTTTGATGGAATACAGGTAAATACAGGATTAGTTTTATTTTCTAAAAATCAACAGTTTATGTTGACTACTGATAGTGATGTGTTCAGCCCTAGAACCGCTAAAATCAATGCTCTTTCTACTTACAACTTTAACTTTGCAACTAACCCTATCTCTCTTGGTACAACTATTGGCTTCTTAGATAATGCTGGTAAGTTCTCCAGATTCTTTGAGATGGCACAAGTCCAGAGAGAAGGTGAGCCACAGGTTATAGAACAGAGTGCAGTTGTTTCTAGGTTATTTGAAAAAGATTTAAAACTTATATCTAACTCTAGAGAAAACTCAGTTATTTTCTTTAGTGAGGAAGGAACATCAACCTTGTATGGATATAGATATTTTGACCAAATAACTGAAAGGAAACTTGCTTCTTGGTTTAAATGGACATTAACTGGAACTATTCAGTATCACTGTATGCAAGATGATAACTTGTTTGTAGTTGTAAGGAATAATAATAAAGATCAGTTACTTAAATATGCAATAAAAATGGATTCTAATACTCACGCTTTGGCAGAGAACAGGGTTCACCTAGATCATTTAATGAGTCTAAGTATTTCATCAAGTGCTTCTTACAACCGAGATACAGATAGAACTTCTTTTTCAAAACCAACTGGATTAGAAAGTTCAAATCAATTAGCTGTTTATAGTGTTGTTGATACTGGTCCTAATACTTTAGGAAGATATAATAAAGCTTATTTCGTCGGCAATAATATAGAAGTAGATGGTGATTGGCGTGGCACTAATTTTATACTTGGGTATTTATTTACCATGGAAGTTGAAATTCCTACTATTTACTACCTAACTCAAGCTGGTGAAAACTGGAGAGCTGATACAAGAGCTAATACTGTTTTACATAGAGTTAAGTTTGGATTTGGTCCAATAGGTTTATACGAAACTACTTTAAAAAGAACAGGTAGAGTTGACTATACAGAGGTATTTGAATTAACTGATGCTGATGGATATCAAGCTACTACTTCACCTATTAATGACGATAATAATTTAAGAACAGTTCCTATTTACGACAGAAATATAAACGCAAATTTAACTATTAAATCTACACACCCAGCTCCAGCGACAATACATAACATGACGTGGGAAGGAGTTTATACAACTAATAATTATAAGCGTGTCTAAATACATTCACCCAGCAACCGTAGAAGCTGCACTTCGTGTGGCTTCTAATTTATTACCCGATGATTATCGGGAGGTAACAGAAGGTCATGGACATGACCCTTTAAATGCTCTAGTCGTAGGATTACATAACTGTGACTCAGTGTATTTTGAAGTGCCAAATGGCGATATAGCAGGCATGGCAGGAGTTCACAATGGTGGACAAATCTGGATGCTTTGCACCCCAGCTATTATCGAATATCCACATACGTTTGCTAGAGAAGCAAGACGGTATGTGAAATCAAGAAAAGAAAAGTTACTGTGGAACATTGTTGACGAAAGAAACAAAGTCCATATCAAGTTACTTAGGTTTTTAGGTTTTAAATTTCTTAGGAGATTTCCCTACGGACCAAACAATTTATCCTTTATAGAATTTTGCCGTGTGCAGTCCAGCAGCAATAGGACCAGCGATAGGAGCGATAGGCTCAGCAGCGTCAGCGTCCGCAGCCAACAAACAAGCGAGACGTAATTACGAACACCAGCTAAAAGTCCGCGAACGTAAGTGGATGCAAACAAGAACCACTTACGGAACTAAAAAAGTACAGTTTGAGCAAGAGGTTGACCAAGCAAATATTGCAGCTCAACGAGCTTACTCAAGAACACAAATACAATTAAATAATGCAAAGTCTCTAGCAATTCTTGAGAACCAAGAAGACTTTAAAAAGATGCTAGCTAACGAAGGAGCGATAGAAGCTTCTGCCGCAGAACGTGGTGTTAGAGGTAAATTAGTAGCTAGACAATTAGTTATGAACAATGCCAAGTTTGGTATGAGTCAAAGACTTAGATCTAGAGGTTTAAGTCAGGCTGGCTATATGGCTCAAGATAGTAATCAAGATGTCAATAGACAATTAAAAGGATTACTAAATAGATCATTCAGCAAGGTAGCTATCCAACCAGTACAAGACATAGCACCACCACCTCCAGTAATGCAGAACGTAGGAATGACATTCATGCTTGGCATGGGTCAGGCGTTAGGTGCTGGTATAGAAGGTATGCCAAGTAAAACTGGCGGCTTAAAACCTTTTGACAATACAAATTTTGTAGGACCTTATTCACCTAGTTACTATTCACCATATGGAGGTTAACTATGATTCCTAATTATCAAATATCTGGGCAGTCAGTAACTCCACAAGAAGTACTAGATGTCATCCCAGAACAAGAACGATCTGATGCACAGATACAAGCGTCAGAGGAAAGATACCTACAGCAGTTAGAAAAAAACAATGCTGATAAGGTACGTAACACTGAAAAAATGTACGAAGGCTTAGCTACTCTCTCATCAACAGTCGCTGATGTTTTAAAAAAGAAACAAGACAAACATAGATCAGACAGAGAAGCACAGATTAAGTTAGACATACTTACTAAAGGTGTAAGTCCAGAACTAGAAGCAACATTTAGAGGTGAGCGAGATCTACTCTTTGAAGATGATTTAGCCACACAAGAGTTTGCTACTAAATACGAAGAGGAAACCGGTGACAGTATCACCGCTCAAGAATTTCGTAATATGGCTGGCTGGGAAAAGTATATGGTTGCAGAACAATATGCTTTAGAGAAAGCTAAAGGTTATGACCAGTATGTTTATGACTCCTATGAAACTATGACCGTCGATTTAATTAGAGATGGTCAAGAAGTAAGAGGTCTAAAATATGATGATTTACAAAGCCCATCAGAATATGCAGCTTTAGACGAAAAGATTAAGTTTGAATATGCAAGACAATTTGCAGGATTAAACGAAGCTCTTGTAGCTACTGTTGTTAAACCTGAGATTGATAAGTTTGATGCAGCTAGACGTAAGAAACAAGCTATTGAAAGAGAAGCTAATTATCAGGCAACTGTAAAAGCTTCTGACAGCAGAATGATTTCAGTAGGATTCTCTACTGCAAATCCTGGAGATGGACATCAGCTCGCTCACGACTGGGCTGCTAGGTATGCCGCTAGAAATAGAACTACTATTGGAGCAGGTAGAACAGCATTCAAAGAGAACCTTGTTGATCTAGTTAGTCAGAATGTAATTACATATCCAGAAGCTATGTCTGTAGTTAATCACGAAATAGAAGCTCGTGATGGTTCTACTAAGACTATGGGTTCTTGGAAAGAATGGTCTGGTCTAACAGGTGAACTAGCTGATGCAGCTAAGCAAGGCACACAAGCTAGAGAAGAAGCTAAAGCAAATAATATTGCTGCTGATCTACAAGTTATTAGAGAAAACAAGAATTTATCTAATGATGGGAAAGCACAACTTATGGCTGTATATAGAGAAAAGTATGACGGATATGTTCCTACAGAATTAGCTGATGCTTTACGTGGTCATTTAGATGATGATGTAGCTGAAGATATGATTGAAAAATCATTACGCTACAACGGTGGTGTATATGATTATGAGATGGAGAACGTCAGTACACAGATCTTTAATAAGTACAAAGATAAAATTATTGCAAGTGGTGCAGTAAATGCTGGAACTGAGGATTATAAAAAAGCTCAAAATCTATTAAAGGCATATACGAACGCTGGTACTGGAGATACTTTTGGTGAAACAGATACTAAGTCAGAAGCATGGTTAACACTATATGGAAACTTAGAAGAAATATTCAACTCAACTTACAAAGAAACTTATATGCAAAACGGAGTGATTGTCAGTACACCTAAAGATGCTTTTAGAGCTGCACAAGCTGCTGTTAAAGAAGTACTTGATGATGATCGAGCTGTTAAAAGATTAATGGTTCCTGAGTTAGATCCTTTAGATGATTCATATAGTAGAAGAATACAGTTAAATTTAGAACAAGCTTCTGGTGGTAATTGGAAAAAAGTAAAACTTGCTACTGATGTTAAAAGTGAGCAAGAGTTATTAGCTTGGAGTCAAACACCACTAAAACAATCTTCTGACATACCAGAATACTATCGTGATCTTGCTATGAGAATGGGAGTTAATCCTATTGACTTAGCTAATCAACAGCTCAAATACTACACAGAAGAAGAAGTAAAAGAAGATAAGAAAGAACAGAAGTATGACGATAAAGTTTTAGAACTAATCTATAAATTTCCAACTCGTTCAAGCATTACAAGAGCACGACTCGAAGTAGAAGGAGCTGGAGAACAAAATGTTAAAACATCCATTTATAACAAAAAAGCACTTATGAGAAAGGACAAGTAACTAAGGTTTACTTGCCTTTCCTAGGGCAATATTTACCGTGGTAACTATGAATGAAAATTTTGACCCAACACTCGAGGTAGGAATATCTGGAGAAGGGTTGTCCGAAGAGGATACAAAAACAGCAGTAGAACAAATACAAGCTGCTGATATACAACTAGGTAGACCTCCTGAAGAAGAGGTTGCAGAAGAAGAAGCTATTGAAGCAACAACACCTGAAGTAGTAAAAGAAGAAGGTGCGACAGCAGGCGATTATGTAGCTGACACTTTTGTTGGTTTAGGAGCTGGAGCAAGAGATATTGCTTCTAACATCATCACTACACCAGAAAGAGTTATTGACTTTTTCAATGGTGAAATGGAAGAGGAAGGAAAAACTGAAGAAGGATACCAGACTGAATGGGACCAATTTATGTATGGCGATGGCGATCCTATCGAAACCAAAACATGGTGGGGAGGATTAGTCAGAGGTGCTACTGATGTTGTTGGTACTATTGCTACAACAGGTGCTATTGGTAAGGGTGTAGGTTTATTATCTAACGCACAAAAAGCTACAACTTTAGCTGGGACGCTTAAAGAAGGTGCTTTACTTGGTTTGCGTTATGACCTTGTAGCTAAGAACGAAGCACAAGATAATTTATCTGGAATGCTAACCAAACACTATGGTTGGATGGATACACCTTTCGCTACTAACGACACAGATCACCCTGCGTTGAGAAAGCTGAAACATATCGTTGAAGGTATGGGTATAGGTGCTGTCTTTGATGCAACTATATTTAAGATGACTCCTCTAGCTAAAGTGCTAAAAGGTCAAGCTGGTGATGCTATTGGTGAAGCAACGGCTGCCGGTAAAAGAGTGTATGACGGTAGAGGTGAATTAAAACAAGCATTAAAAGAAGACCTTGCACCAATTCGTGGAGAGCTTTCCTCAATTAAAAAAGAGGTGCTTTCAGCTAATCCAGAAGATTTATCTGCGCTTGGCAAAGGAGTTAGAAACGTAGCTGATTTTGATGTTGATGATTTCAGAAGTAACTTTGCTGAGTTTAGAAAGTCAAGACTAGACAGCATAGAAACACAGAAAAGAGAACAAGCTAAATCCCAGATGAAAGATCCCGGATTTAGAGCACCAAAAAATGAACCTATTGCAGATCCATGGCAAGGATCTACTACTTCGAATAGTGAAGCAGCTAGTGTAGATAAATCTATTAAACGTACTAAAAAAGAATGGGGTGCTGAAGAGGGTCATGTAGGATCTCTTACCTCTAATACTCAAATAGAAAGGATGAGTAAAGGTACAAAAGAAACAGAAGAAGTTATAAAAGAAATTCTAGGTAATTTTAGAAGTCAAGGATTTATTGCACAATTAACAGATACTGCAAGAAGACAAGGTAAAACATTACAAGAAAGTATTGGTGAAGATCTAGATATGTTTAGGTCTGTTTACGAAGGTAGAAATACAAGTGATGTAAGTACTAAAGAGTTTTTTAAAAACTTTACTCAAGACCAAACACCACTATACAAAGTAAACAAAGCTACTGGTAAGAAAAGAAAAGTTGGTCAATATATGAGACCTGAATATATAAAAGCATTAGACATGGTTAATACTTCTTTGTTTAATGACATTAGAGATTCAGGTATAGCTGCAAGAGAATTAGCAAACATAGCCAACATTAAAGATATAGACGGTCCAGCTCAGCAGATGGTTGAAAAACTAATAGCTGGTTTAAGACTTAGAAAAATATCTAGTGCTGAAGCTTCACAACAACTTGCAGAAATTGGTGACTCACGTATTAGAAAATCACCAAAAGAATTTGCAGAATCTATAGACAAAGATGTGCAGAAAAGTATAGATGCTTTCCGTATGGCTTTAGATATGACTACCGAACAAGACGGTGATGAAGTATTCAAAGCTATGTTTGAAGGTATCTCTATGGCTGACGGAGTACATACCTTAGATGATCTTGACGCATTCATGCGTAAGAAAATGAGAGGTGGTACGTTTGCTGGAGATAAAAAGAAAACAGGTGCATTTCTAAGAGAGATGGGATCTATGTTTACTCATAGTGTTTTGTCTGGACCTAAGACTGCTGTACGAGCAATTATGGGAACATCTAGTGCAACCTTCGCACGTCCAATGTCAATGGCAGTTGGAGGTTTAATGAGTGGTGACTTTGCAACTTCAAGAGCTGGTCTAGCTTCGTTAAACGCTATGCGTGAAGCAATACCTGAGTCATTTAAATTATTTAAAAGCAAGCTTAATAGTTATTGGGCTGGTGATATTTCAACAATGAAAACTAGATTTGTTGAACGTACAAAGATGGATGACGAGTGGGTTGCTTATGGTCATTGGGCAGAAACCAGAGGAGATCTTTCGGACAAACTTTTATATCGAACTGCTAATACTGTTCGAGCTATGAATGACAGTAGTTTCTTAACTTACTCCACTAAAATTATGGCATCAACTGATGATGCTTTTACATTAATTATTGGTAGAGCTAGAGCTAGAGAAAAAGCATTTTTACAAGCTGCTGAGAAATTACCTGATTCTAATTTTGCAAACTTAGATGCCAAGTTCTTTAAGGATATGGAAGATAAGTTTAATGAGAAAATATTTAATCCAGACGGAACATTAGCTGACGAGACTGCTGAGTATGCAAAGAAAGAAGCTACCTTAACACAAGACTTAACTGGTTTCTCACAGAAATTAGGAGATGCTTTTCAGTCAGCACCATGGGCTAGACCATTCTTCCTATTTGCAAGAACAGGTGTTAATGGTTTGACCTTAACAGCAAAACATACTCCCGGATTAAATTTTTTAGTTGATGAGTTTAATCAGATTGCTAAAGCAAAACCCGGAGATGATCTTAGACATCTTGCAAAGTATGGAATAAAAAGTAATAGAGATCTTATAACTCAACAAGCTATCCAAAGAGGAAGGCTTGGTATGGGTACAGCAGCATTAAGTATGGCTTCTATGGCATACCTTAGTGGTGGATTGCATGGAAATGGACCAACAGATAGAAAGAAAAGGCAAGCATGGATGGATGCTGGGTGGAAACCAAGAACAATTAAAATTGGTGGAACTTGGATTAATTATGATGCTTTTGAACCTTATAACCAAATACTTGCATTAGTAGGAGATATTGGAGATCACCAAGAATTAATGGGTGAAGAGTGGGCTGAAAATAATTTAGGAAAATTAGCAATGGCGTTAGCTGGTACTGCTACAAGTAAATCTTACTTAGCTGGACTACAGTCCTTTGTTGATTTGTTTTCCGGACAACCCGGACAACAAGGCAGAATTATTGCTTCCTTAATGAACAACACAGTTCCTTTATCTGGTCTTAGAAATGAGATAGGTAAAGTATTAACTCCTTACACAAGAGAACTAGGTTCTGATATTGGTAGTTCTATAAGAAATAGAAACCTTATAACTGAAAATATTGCAGGAGAAGCACTTCCTATTAAGTACGACATCCTAACTGGTAAACCTATCAAAGATCACGACTTTATTACTCGTATGTTTAATTCAGTCTCACCTGTGAACTTTAACTTGGATTATTCAGAAGGAAGACAGTTGTTATTTGATAGTGGTTATGACATGAGAACTTCTACATATTCAGCTCCAGATGGAACAGATCTATCTGACAGTCCTAAAGTCAGGTCTATGTTTCAAAAGGCTATTGGTAAACAAAACCTATTAGCTGACTTTGACAAGATGGCTGGAGAAGAGTCTATACAAACATCCATTGCTGAGATGAATTGGCATAGAAAAAATGGTATGGCTGATGTAGAACCAAAATCATTTCCACACTACAAACGAATTGCAAAAGCGTTTGATAGAGCTAAGAAACGAGCTTGGGCATCAATTAAAAATGATACCGACGTCCAAAAACTTCTCATCGAAGAAAGGGATCAAAAATTAAAAAACAGAAAAGCAAACAAAGGCACGATAGACAAAATTCTAGAAATGCCAAAATAATATGGTCGAATTAATGATTATTGAAGAAACTCCAAATGGAGGATCAACCACCTACACTACAAATATCTTATATGTTACGGAAAGCGACATCAAAGTTTCTGTTGATGGAGCTACTCTAACCTTTGTCGACAGCAACCCTAGCTCTGGTGAATATACCGTTTCTGGTAATGTTATTACTCTTGGATCTGCTGCTCCGTCAGGAACAAATAACGTACATATATATAGAGAAACAGATATAGATCCAGCAGCCGCAACATATCAAGCTGGTTCATCTATAAAAGCACTTGATTTGAATGACAATCAAAAACAAGTTTTATATGCAATAGCAGAACTAAGAGATAAATTAGGAGGGTTTTTAACTACAAGCGGCACTGCTCCTATAGCTCCTAATTCAGGAGATTTATGGTGGAATACTGAGGATGGTAATCTTTACGTTTACTTCACCGATGCAGATTCATCACAATGGGTATCTGCTACTTTAAATTTAGGAGTTGGTGGTTCTGGAGCTGGAACTGGAGGTTCTGGCGGTGGCGGCGGTGGAGATATAACTGCTGTAAATGCTGGAACAGGATTATCAGGTGGTGGTACCACTGGTGATGTAACTCTAAATTTAGGAAATACTTCAGTTAATGCTGGATATTATACGAATGCAAATATACAAATTGATGCACAAGGTAGAGTTACTTCAGCTCAAAGTGGAACTTCTGGCGGAAGTGGAACAGTTACAGGCGTAAGTGGAACAGCACCGATAACTTCTTCTGGTGGAAATACCCCAGCTATCGGCATTACAGCAGCTACAACATCTGCTGCTGGTTCAATGTCCGCAACCGATAAAACAAATTTAGACGCTAACACAACTAAATTAGCTACATTATCAATCGGTACTATAAATGCTGCAAGCCCATCATCAGGTCAAATACTTAAATATGATGGTACTGAATGGATTCCGGGGACTGATAATACTAGTAGTGGAGGTGGTACTACAGCAAACTATGTACCCGGTTGGACTAACTCAGTTACTAGAGGTAGGGATGAAAGATTAAGAGATTACGTTAATGCAGCAGATTTTGGAGCTACAGGTAACGGAACTACAGATGACACAAATGCACTTCAAGCTGCAATAACTCATTGTGTTACAAACGGTGGAGCAGAACTTGTATTAAATGCCGGAGTCTACCGTGTTACTAACACAATAACTGCGCTTTTAAACGCAAAGCATGAGCAATTGCATATTCGTGGTAATGGTAATGCAATAATTAAATTCCAACCTAATTCCAATGTTGATTGTTTAGTAGTAGATATTGATTCAAATCAATATGCCTCTGATACAAGTACAGGTGCACCAAGATTTACCATAAGCCATGTAGAGTTTGCTTATGATGGAGCCACTAATGGACAAGGACATGCAATACATTTAGTTGGTAATAATATTGCTGGAGTACACCCACAACAGTCAGTAATAGAAAATTGCCAATTTGTACCATGGGATTCATTACAGTTAGCTTTTTCTGCTGGAGTAAGAATAGATAATCTTTCTGAAGTTGCATTTAGTAATTGTGCTTTCTATTCTGACAACAACCAAAGTGCAGATCAAGTCTGTACTGGTGTATTTATAGATGGAACTAATGCAGGCTCGCCATGTCATTATTTCTTTAGTGATTGCACATTCTTATATGGAAATGCGGGTATAAGAGTTGGAAATGATACAGATGGAACCTATCCATATGTAGAAGGTTTATATATAAATAACTGTGGTTTTGTAGCATGTCAAAACGGAATAGAAATGTTTGCAATTCCTCAAGGGGGAACTGCTGCTGCTAATGAACCGGGGCTACAAATTACTAATAGTCATTTCAACACAAATACCTATGTACCCTCTGGGGTCCACGGTTATGCGCTACATGTTAGAGGCGTATCCGATATTCTGATAGCGAATAATTTATTCTACTCAGGTAGTACAAACTACACACCTTCACCGGGTGTTAATAGTCCTTTATATAGAGGATCTCTCTATCTTGACGAAAGTGGAAGATTTAATATTCAAGGTAATAATTTTGTAAACCTTGATGGTGGTCATACAGGATCTGGATATAGTAATACAGCTATAACAGTTGCTACTCAATCTAACCCTGCATTAGCAGGCAACAGATTTGGTTTAATAAATAACAATACATTTGCAGGCTTTAAAACTGCGGGTGGAGCTATCTGGTTGCAACAAGGAACTGCTGGAACAATAACTGCATACGAAGAACTAAACTACTTCAAGAATTGTACGCATAACATTGTTGACCAAACATCAGGATCACAAAACACTACAAGTTTACCTAGCAGTGGCGGTGGCGGTGCTACAAATTTAACTAGCACAGCAAGCGGAACATCCTTATCAGTTAACTCATCTACTGGTAGTAACGTTTCTTTACCGGCTGCTACTTCTTCAGCTTGGGGTGTAATGACAGATGACGATAAACGAAAACTAGACGATTATATTTCAGTAAAAGATTATGGTGCAGTTGGTGATGGTACTACTGACGACACAGCAGCTTTTAATGCAGCATTAGCTACTGAAAAAGCTATACGCGTCCCAGCAGGTAATTATCGTATAACCTCGACCTTAAGTGTTACTGATAATAATGTCACCATGATTGGTGAAGGGGAAAGGTTATCAATAATTAAATTTACTGGTGGTACAGATGGTTTATCTTGGACTTCTACTGATGATAGTCATTCTTTAATACTAGAAAGATTACAGTTCCAAGCTGCAACACAGATGTCAGGTTCACCTGTAAATGCAAGCTTTGGTGTAAGTGTTGGAAGCATTAGACCCGGAGTCTCCCTAGAAAATATTGTAGCCGCACCTGTTTCATCTGGTTATTGGGCAGAAGGATTTAGATTTAATAACTGTAGAAACAGTAATATGGTTGAATGTATTTTTAATGGTACATATATCTATTCAACTTATGGTTACTTATTTACAGGTCAATGTCTTGATTTTAAAGCTGAGAGATGTCAAGCAAATGATATAGGTGCTGGCAGTGGTCAAGCATTTATTGTTGAAGGTACTAGTGAAGGAATACTAATAAATAGTGCTCTAGTAATTAATACAAAAATTGGAGTTGATCACGCTACTCCCGGTATGGAGCCATATCTTTCTGTTATAGGTTCTCATTTTAATACTAGACAATTTGGTATAAGACTAAGTAAATCAGAGCAATCTATTATTAGTAATAATTTATTTTATGCTTATACTGATGCTCCAACTGCTGTTGTTGATTATGTAGGCGTTAACATAAATGCTAATGCTGATAATAAATACAACAGTATAACTGACAATATATTCCATGCAGCTAGAACCAATAATGGTGCAGCCGTATCAGAAATAGGTATTAGGATTCAGCATGGAGACTCTAATATTGCAGCTAATAATGTATTTAAAGTATTCGATACTGGAATTGAATTACAGACTGCCACAACTAACACGCAGTTAAGTGACAATAGATATTCAGGTGTAACTGTTACAGAGGCTTATGGAGATACTTCAATTGTTTCTCTAAAAGCAGAAGCTAACAGATACGTAATTGCTGGTCATACAAATAAAGATATTCAATTAGAATTAATGTCCGGTACTGATGGATTTAAGTTATCTAATTTCAGTGACGGTAGTGCTGGTGTAGAAAGTACCAATAATTCTGATATTAAATTCTTTACAAATGGTCAAAGACTACAGATATCATCTAATGGAAATATTGGAGCACCAAATGGATCGAATATTTTTGCTGCTTCTGATTCTAGATTAAAACAAAATGTTGTTGGTTTAGATAAAGGTTTGTCAACAATCAATTCTTTAAACCCTGTTTCATTTAATTGGAAAGAAGGTTTCTGCGATGAAGAAAAAGATACTTTATATGGTTTCTTAGCACAAGAAGTAGAAAATGTAGATCCTAATTTAACAGGTGAATTTGGAACAGTAAAATTTGGAGACACAACTATAGACGATACTAAACGTGTAAATGAGAAATTTATAGTGCCAATTCTTGTAAAAGCAGTACAAGAGCTATCAGCAAAAATTGAAGCATTAGAAACTAAGGAGAGCTCATAAAATGCCAGCTTTTAATTTTCCCAACAACCCCACTAATGGGCAACAACATGTTGAAAATAATGCTTCCTATGTTTGGGATGGAAGCAAGTGGAAAAAAGATGATTCTGCTATCACCACAAGAATCCAAGATCTAGCAGTAACAACTGCTAAACTTGATAATGCAAGTGTTACAACTACTAAATTAGCTAACAATGCAGTAACCACTTCAAAAATAAATGACGCTAGTGTTACGACAGCTAAGATGGCTGACGGGAATATTACGACAGCTAAGATAGCTGACGGTAATATAACTCATAGCAAAATACAAGATAATGCTGTTATAACTGCAAAAATAGCTGATGGTAACGTAACCCATAATAAATTAGCAGTTAATTCGGTAGAGACTGACAACATTAAAAATGATAATGTTACCTCTGATAAGATTGCTGACGATCAAATTAATTCAGAACATTATGTTGATGCTTCTATTGATCATCAGCATTTATCTAATGACTGTATAGATGGTGACAACATACAAGATAACGCTATAGGTTCTGAACATATTGCAGCTAATGCGGTTACTGATTCAGAAATAGCAACTGGTACTTTAGATAACAGATATTACACTGAAACTGAACTATCAACTGATGGTGTTCTTGACAGTAGGTATCTTTCGGTAGCAGCAGCAGACGCTAAATTTTTTAATGTAAGTACTGGAGACACTATTAAAGATGGTGATCCATTTCCAGATAACGATACAACTATTGCTACAACAGCAGCTATAAACGACAGAATTGTTGACTTACTCGATGATGTCGGTGGTTTTGATACTGTTCAAAATCAAAATAGTTTTCCTGATACAAACCCTCAAGGTGTATCTGGACAATCTGCTGTTTTAAGTATTAAAGAAATTATAGGTAGTAATTTAATTCCTTCTGGATCGACAGTAACTATAACTAACGGTAACGTATCTGGTAATGCAAACATCACGATTACAGGTGTAACTTCAGTTTTACCTGTAGGATTTGGATTTTTAGTAGAATCTACAACGACATTACATACATATACTTTTCATAGATTAGTACCTAAAGCAACGGAAGTTACAACCGTAGCAAGCAACATAAGTAATATTACCGCCGTTGTTTCTAATGCAAGTAATATAAATGCAGTTGCTGGTAATGAGACAAATATCAATGCTGTTCAAGCTAACCAAAGTAACATCAATACCGTAGCTGGTATTAATAGTGATGTTACTGCGGTTGCTGGAAATAACGCAAACGTTACTGCGGTTGCTGGTAACTCATCTAATATAAATGCAGTTAATAGTAATGCCTCTAATATAAATGCGGCTGTTACTAATGCGACAAACATTAATACAGTTGCTGGTAACAACGCTAATGTAACTACAGTTGCTGGTTCTATAAGTAACGTAAATACAGTTAGCGGTTCTATAGCAAACGTAAATACAGTTAGCGGTTCTATAGCAAACGTAAACTCAGTTGCAACTAATTTAACTGGTGTTAATAGTTTTGGTGACAAATACCAAGTAGCTTCTAGTAATCCAACAACAAGAGCTGACGGTTCAGCTTTGGTAGAAGGAGATTTATATTTCAATACTACTTCTGACGAACTTAAGGTTTATTCCGGTAGTGTTTGGCAAGGTGGTGTAACAGCTACAGGTAACTTCTCAGTTACAACTGGTAATACATTTACTGGTGATAATGACCATAACGATAATGTCAAAGAACGTTTTGGTGCAGATGATGATTTAGAAATATTCCATAATGGTACGGACTCCATAATTAATGAAGGTGGTACAGGTAATTTAAAATTACAAACAGGTGGTAATACAAAGATAGAAATTACCAGTACAGGAACTGAGGTTACAGGAAATATAGTAGTTTCAGGAACTGTAGATGGTCGTGATTTAGTTATTGATGGTACTAAGTTAGATAATATTACAGCTAATGCTATAGCTGATTTATCTGAAGATACAACACCTCAACTTGGTGGTCATCTAGATGTACAATCCAATAAAATAAATACAAGTACCACTGATGGTAACGTTTCAGTAGAACCAAATGGTATTGGTCTTTTTGAGGTACGAGGTGCTGGAGGAAATGACGCTAAACTACGACTTAACTGTTCAGTAAACAGTCATGGAGTAGTAATACAATCTCCTCCACATTCAGCTAGTGCTAGTTATACGTTAACTCTTCCGACAACTGACGGGAATGCAAACCAAGTTTTAAAAACAGATGGATCAGGTGTACTCGATTGGGTAAACCCTGATACTGGACCAACGGGACCGACAGGTCCGACTGGATTAACTGGACCAACTGG
>TARA_B100001057_G_scaffold147028_1_pt1 | contig 17407 bp, 20 predicted proteins | sample TARA_B100001057 | Tara Oceans TARA_B100001057 (sample SAMEA2621839) | marine metagenome | biome: marine biome (ENVO:00000447); feature: surface water layer (ENVO:00002042); material: "saline water (ENVO:00002010), including plankton (ENVO:xxxxxxxx)" | depth 5 m
TTGATGATGTCTTGTTGTTTCCATCTTCTGTAATTGTTTTCGCCATTCTCTCCTCCCCAACTTTTATTAAGTTTTAAATTGTGTGGAGTCCTTTTAATTAGTTTCTTTTCCCAATCTAATGCCTCTTCCATTGTAGGGAATGTTTGTACTACCCTACAGTCACAGTCATATTCTGCGTTTCTCATTTTTTTGTAAAGTAAACTTTTACCTTTTTGGCTTGCCTTTAAGTGTTCTGTAAGCCTAAGGTTAAAAGGCTTTGCAGTATATCCATAATACACAAAGCCATCTTTAAATTTTATTTCATATACTTTAAACATCGTCTATTACTTCTTCTAGTATGCCTAAAATTTCAGCAACTAAAAAAGAAATAGCCAATATTGTAATACTTTGTAACATTACTGCTACAATACAACCTGCAATTCTTACACCACTTTTAACTAAACTGATGTAGTAATGCATTTTTCCAGGATCTTTTGCTATCATGCATCTCCTTCTTTTACAAAAATACCATCTACCATACGACCCTTTCTATCTTTTATATCCATATATGCTACTGCTAAACATTCTTCCATAGTAATATTATTTCTTTTCATAATGTTTATCATTACTACTAGCATATCTCCAAGGTCATCTCTTATATCGTTGCCTTTACAAACATTGTCAGATAACTCTCCCATTTCCTGGATTAGTTTTAATACCTGATCTTTATCTGAAGCACCATCTATAAGATTTCTATCTACGTGCCATTGCTCAACTTTTTTTACAAGTTCTTCCATTACAATTTTCCTTCTTTTTTCATTTGTTTACGAATTTTAGTTGCACTAATTTTTTGTGTTTCTTTATCAAAAACTTCTTCTTCTATTTTATATCCTACGTCTCTGCCGTAAGTTATATTCATTATATTAGGAACAGGAAAACATCTAAATTTTCCTGCATGTTTGGCCAATGCAATCTCTATGTTCTCACATATCTTATCCACTTGCCAAGGATTATCATCAGTTAGTGGCATATCACGTACAAGTATAGCAACTTGTCCATGTTTTGCTAATGCTTTTTCAAACAATGCTTTATGTCCATCATGGAAAGGCTGAAATCTTCCTAACATTTGTGTTGTTGGTTGCTTTGGTTGAAACTCATGGTCCTTAATATCAACTGCTAATAATTTTGCCCATTCCTCACATTTTTCTTCTGTCCACCACTCCTCAGCAGTAATTCTTGCATTTATAAATGTTGTACCGTCAGGTTGCTCAAAAAGTTTATTTGTATCCTCAAATCTTCCTTCTTCTATAGTATCCATCCAGATAACATATTCAGGAACATGTTTTTCTCTTAGTTCATTTGTAGGGCAAACAAAATCTGCTATACCATAACGTTTTTTAGCAACACTTTTGCGAACATAATCTCGCATACGCAAGGCCTGACGTTCGCGACCCTCTTCAGAAAAGTCCCAATCGTTAAATGTTTCTCTTATTTTATCTGCATTGTGCCAGTCTGCATTTCCTAAAACTTCAACTAGTTTCTCTGCAATAGTAGATTTACCTGAACCAGGTAAACCAAAAATTAAAACTCTTTTCATCCTCTAAGTTCTCTCTCCTCTTCTACCATGTCATCATATTCTAACCAATATTCATCCATGTTTTCTTGTGAAAGTTCATCGCTATCATGCCATTTCATATTTAACCAGCCTACTTCTGCATCATAACCTTTTCCGGTTGTGTCATTGTAATCATAGTTTGCGTCAAGTTCTTGCTTATCATAGTAAACATTTTCAACCATTTCACATAAATTGGTTTCTATAATACTGTAACCTAGTTTAAATTCATCAAAATCTTCTCCATTGGTTTCTGCAAACCAACAAGCAAAACTTCCTTTTTCTGAACTATGGAAAAGTAACACTGGAACATATTTGTTTCCTTCTTCGTCCTCTTCATTAACTAATTCAGGTTCTTCATGACCAAAGTATCCGCCTTCTCTGCCATAAACACAGATGCCTTCTCCTTCATATACTTCATTATCATAATCCCAATCGTCAGAACCATCTGCAGGGACTTCATAGACAGTAAATCCGCCATCTGAATAAGGTGCGTTTAAATGTTCAATGTCATCATTTTCCCACATATTGAAGTCTTCACGTGGTAGTGGTGGAGCATCTGGATCTAACAATGCATCTTCTGGTTCATCATTAGTACCCCAACCATGTTGATCTGCTTCTAAGACAGCCTCTACTACATGATCTTGACTTTCTGCATAATGACTAGCAAATGCAGGAGAAACTTCTCCTAAAACAAGTTCGCCTCCATAATTACCGCCTTCTATTCTAAATCTTCTTTTTGCCATTTTTCCTCCTATAGCAAATCTGCTATATCTATATTTTTAATTTTTTTATAGTCTTTTACAAATAATGCACACTTAGGTTCTGGTTTGTCCTCTAAAGGTACCACTAGCATATGACCATTTTTTAATTTTGGAAAATACCATTTTACATCTTGATATACATTTGTAATTTGTATTTCTTCTGATCTTGGCATCCAACTGTGCATAGGATTTAATATAGGACTTAAAAATCCTCTATTATTTAAACTTGCTAAAGGTATTATTTCTAAATCTGCAAAGTCCTCATCACAAGTTAATATACTCCAATCCATTGGCATTTGTAAACTATACTCACCTATCTGCAAACAAATTGCAGGAGCATGAAAACTTTCTAAAAAGATTAATGGTAAAAAATAGTAATCTTGAAACTCCTCGTCGCCACCATCAAATACGCAATATCTAACATCTTCTATTTCATCTGGTACACAATCTATATCATATGTACTATTTTCTATTGTTAATATTTTCATAATTTTCCTTACTTATATTCTACTTTAGTCACTGTATGCCTAAAGTTCTGCTCTCTGTAAAATGCTTTTCTTTTTGTAAGATGCCTTTTGCTATATTTTAAATTACTAGTCAAGTCTACAACTTGAACATAGTCTTTGTCTTGTGCCTTTCTAATACCTCTACCAATACTTTGTATTACTCTCACAAAACTTTTTCCAGGCTCCAACATAATTAAATTAAATATTCTTGGTATGTTGATTCCAACTGCGGCAACTCCATAAGTTGCAACTATAACTTTATTATCCATTTCAGAAACATCATCATAGTTTTCTTGTCTGTCTGCTTGTTTCATTGAACCTGAAACAAACACCCAGTCTGAATTTTTTTCTGCTAACATCTCTCCAGTTTTTATTCTGTCTATTAAAACAAGTGTATTTCCATTTGCACTAAATCCATTTATTATTTGACTGATCTGATCTATTCTTTTAGGATCTGTAACTAACCATTTAAGTTCTTGAGCATAACTATTAAATTGTATCATACCATCTTGTAATTGTAAAACATTAATATCTAAGTCAGCAAGTACACCCATGTCTTGCAATTCTTTACTGCTTAAATTACCTACAACTGGACCTAAACTACAAAGGCACCCTATTGCTTCATGCTCGTCTTTTGGTATCGTTCCAGTTAATCCCCAACGTATTGGTACACCTTTAAACGGACCACTTAATAAATTTTTAAGTACTTCCGCTTTTGCTTTATGTACCTCATCTACCATTACACAAACAACTCCATCTAAAAATTCATCTATAGGGAAGTCTGCTTCATAGGTTTTACTTTTCTTTTCTAATACTGCTAAACTTTGCCAAGTACAAATTGTATGTGTTTTATCATACTCTTTTCTGTCTCCATATAAAACACCTACATCTAGTCCTAAATTTTTATAATCTTTTTCTGTTTGTACAACAAGATCTTTATTAGGCACAATAACTATTGTCCTGCCATATGCTTGACACTTATGGCTTAATACAGCAGTAACAAGAGTTTTACCTGCACCTGTGGCAACTTCCTGTAAGCATTGAGGATTATCTAAAAACTTGTTTACAATATCAACCTGATAATCTCTCAATATGATTGGATCTCCTTCTGCAGGATGTTTTTTAGGCCATACAACATGCTGATAACTATCTTTAGTAACATTTGTAAAACTAAAATCCCACTTCTTTCTGGCGTCTTTTACTTCTATTTCATATCCATCTTCTGTAACAATAGGCAGTAACCTATCTAATAAGTGGAAATAAGTCCTGCCTCCTATATCACAATATCTAATACAACCGTCCCATCTGCCTAATTTATAGGCAGGCATGTGATAAGCATACGGCAAAAAGTATTTGACGGCGTCAGAAATCTTACGTCTTGTTTTTACATCAAGACCTTGAAATCTGACGTTTACTTCGTCTCTAATTTCTAAAATACATTTTGCCATACTTTATTATACTACCAATTGTACTGTAATGTCAAGTTAATTTGTCTGCCTTGGTTGTTGTAGTATGGTAATACTTCAACTTCCTCGTCAGTAATGTTATCAATTGCAAAGTTAAGATTCATTCCATTAGTAAATCTTTTTGTAATATACACACTAAGTTTTGTAAGATCTTCTAGGAACTCTTGTCCTTCTGGAAGAAAGTCATAAGGTCCAGGTGCTCTATCAAACTGTCCTGAGTATTGTACTTTATAATTTACATCTTTAAACATCTGTTCCCATGTAATGACACCAACATACTCTGGTATTCTAGTTTGGTCTGTATCATTAACTTTTAGACTAATACTAAAAGGACCATATGTATTAGCAAATCTGATACCCTGTGTATCGTATGAACCTGAATTATTATATTTTGCATTATAATAAATGGTTTCATTCACTTGCTCAGTTAAAAGATTTCCATCTGCATCATATGTGGCAGGAGAAACTAATACTGTTTCTGAATATGATCCAGTATATTCTATTGCTTCTTCAAATTCGTATTTAAAAATACTGATAGCACCAAAACCTATTTCAAATCCAACTCCTTCCTCAGGAAGTAAGTCTGCATTTGGATCAACCCAACTGTCGCCATAAAGTTCATATAAGTTAGGTCTTCTGTAACTAGTTCCCACATTAAAAAAGAACTGATCTTTTGCAATACCAAATCTTAATGCATTTTGATCTTCGTTTCCGTACCTAATACCAAAGTTATATTCTAATGCAAACTTGGCATTTACACTTAAAAAGGCACCATAATTGTCCTGTTTTTGTTCCATGTATTGATCTTTGCTACCATCTACACCATAAGTAACATCTAATAAGTTAGATAGTTGTGCTGTATCGCTTATTCTAAAAAAGTCTCTGCTACTTTCATTTTGATATGTGCTAACACCTTCTGTAAAGTATTCTGCTTTGTCCTCTGCTCTACCAATTGTAAAGTATTCATTTCTAATACTTACAGTAAATCTTTCTCCGTCCTGTAAGCAGTCGTTACTCTGAGTCCAACTAGCAGTATAACAATTATCATAATCGTATGCATAATCTGTTGCACTTGCATATATTGTAAAGTCACCTGCGTCTGCTATAATTTTTGCACTAGTGTTTTCATAAGTATCTTCTTCTTCATTATCATTTCTAGCATTTTGCTTTACTGAAAAATCTGTAACTTGCATCCAGTTTGTAGGTGCTACTGACAAATATCTGTGTGATTGATTACCAACTCTGCCTGTGATACCTTTCTTTATGATATCTTTTATCAATACTGTTCCGCCTATACTTCCTGAGCCATACATAACACTATTGGCTCCGCTAATTACCTTAACATCTTCGCCTGATACAATATCATGTGCAAAGTCATACCAGCCTGAACCAGGTGTATTTTGGGGTATGCCATTTCTGTAAACTGCTGTATGTACAGATTGTGTGCCTCGCTCTCGGAATAGAACATTACCTCCATAGCCTCCTGCTATGTAACTAATACTAGGCATTATGCTACTAATTAATTTAGTGTCTGTTAATGCATCTGTTTCAGTTACTTTTACTTCTTGTGCAATAACAATTACCTCTTCTATGTCTTCAGCCAGTGCAAATGCTGTCCATAGTGGCAAAGTAAAAACTATTGCTAATTTAACGATATTATCGTAAAAAATATTTTTCATGATCTTTTTCTCCTGTAATGACTGATCAAAGTCGTAATAATATAAGTATTAATTATACATTAGTTACTGAGTTTGTCAAGAGGTTTATAAAAGAAACCCCCAAATTAATTTGGGGGTTTCAAAGTGTTCGATGTGGGAGGACTCGAACACTAGGGGGAACCTGTAAAATTAATTACAGATCTGATTAGGATTCGTAAATGTTAATCCTTCTCATACATGTTGACTCGGATATTTCTTTCCAATTATCGAAATCCATTTTAGCCAAGTCAGCAATTTTAAGTACCATTCTCAAACTAATCTCCCTGAGTCTAGCACTATGTTTTATCATAAAGTCTATAATTTCTTTTTCGAAATCTTTTGAGAAGCCATATTCTTTAAGCATACCATCTCTTACAATTTGGTTTATTCTTAAAAATTTATCCTCAATAGAATCCATACCAAGATCAATGTAGTGACATCTTGACATTAATGCCTCTAAGTGGTCTCTAATCTTTTTACTTCTAACATTCTCAAAATTAACATTAGTAATAAAGATACAACCGCCTTTAAAATCAAATCTATCAGGCACACCTTCTCTTCTTAATACATTTGATTCTGCTTTCCAACTAATTGTTCTTTTCTTACCTGAATCTAAAACCGCTTTTAACATATTAAGACACACCTCATCAAAAAGGATACTATCACAGTCATCAAAAACTAAAATATCTCCTTCGTTAGAGTTGTTAAAAAGTGTTTGATACAAACCTATAGGTGTCATAGAACCTTTAACAATTTCTGTTCTAGTTTTACCACCTAGTTTTGCCATTGCCTCATACTCATCTAGTATTTGTTCAACACCAAAACTTTTTCCTACACCTGGAGGGCCTGATACAATAAGTCCTCTAACAACATTGTTAGCAACTGCATCAGTCATTTTATCCAATATTTGGAAACGGCCTTTAATCCTGTTCATTGCTTGTTCAGGAGTTTCTTTCTTTTTAGCCTTAGGTTTTTCTATACCCATTAGTTTTTTGTAGTCTTCTTTATTAGAAGGCTCTATATCTAATGGACCATTTACAAGAACTCTAATTTTCTTGTATTCTGGATTCATAACAGCACTTGCATCTACAGTAACAAATGCTCCACGTTTTCCATAACTAATTGGTTTAATTAAAGGAAAGATCATATCCTTTAATGGTGAACTACGATAAGTTCCAGATTTAATTTTTACATAGTTTTGCATATTTACCTCCCACAGTATTTTTTAAACTATGTGTATATAATAGCAAATTTTTGCAAATTGTCAAGTGTTTTTTATACTTTTTTTGCTTTTTTATGGTATTTTTTAAGTTTTCTGTCTACTCTCCACAAAATAAACTTCACTTCTACTGCAATTTTCCAAGCAATAAACTTTCTCCATAAGTTTTGTAATTTGTCTTTCATTCCTCAATATTAGGATCTGTGTCATCTCCTACAGTACCGTCATATCCTTTAAATCTATAATAAACTGTCAGTTCTTCTGATTTTTTAATTGGTTTAATTGTATGTAATGTTCTGTCGCCTCTGTCTGTGCTTATATAACAATTTGGGTCATCACTATGATTTATAAATCCTCCTAGTGGTGTCCTTACCCATTCGTGTCTGTCTCTGTTATGAACTAGTACATGTGTTTCGCCTAAAACTACTCCTGCATCTAAATTTACTTTTGTATGCAAACCTAGTCCATCTATTTTACTTGTTTTTATAGTCAACTCTTCAGGAAGAGGCCTGTATGTTTTCTCATCAAAAGTTTTCATTCGTTTAATCAATTACAATATCTTCCATTCCTGCTGTTCGCAGTCTAGTTATATGTCCTATTTGCCATTGTTTTGCATCTAGTCCTTTCATTATTCCTAAGTATTTGTTTCTTAATAAACTAAACTGATTAACTAAATGTGTTAAATCTATTACACTTTGTTCGCCATCAACAAATTTATCTGCGTCTCGACTACTTAAAGTCCTATTATAGTTTTCCAAATACTTTCTAAAAGTTGTTGCTCTTTCTTTTCTTAATTCAATATTTAAATGTTCAAGTATTGCTTCAATCTCTTGTAATTGATTGAAGCGATACTCTGTAAGACCGGGGAGGGAGGCGGAGGCTTTCTCCAAACTCCCTTTGATCCTGACTTCCCATCTTGCATCATCAAGTTCTTTTTCGTAATACGCAATAGCATCAACGATATTACCTAAGTCCTCAACAATTTTATTATAATAGGTTGCCATTAAGTTTCCCAATCCTCATCTTCATCTTCGTCCTCAAAGCCTATATCAAAATGGCTTACTATTGCGGCCTGCATGACTTTATCAAAATCATGTAAATTGTTTTCAGCATCTGCGATGTCAACATTATCGTCAAAAGATCTGACAATGTTTTCTGCAGTATGAAGACGTTCTTTTTGTGGTACTTGGTCTTTAACACCTTCCCACACATCATAAAGTAATGCTACTTCAGGACTCATCGTTATACTCCTCAACTTCTGGTTCTAAAACTTCAGGGTCGATATCTTCTGGCTCATCTTGTTGTGCCATAGGATTTTGTCCCCATTCATCTATAACTATCTGAAGTTTGTCGTCAGTCCAGCCTTTTCTGAACTCTTTGATGATTTCTCCAGTTACAGGAGAGTTGTATGCAAGTTTGTTTCCTTCTTTAACCACAATGCCTTTTGTTTCTAGCATTTCTAACATACCACTGTATGGATCCATGCCTGTTGCATAAGGAATCTTAACTTGTACAGCCTCGAAAGGTTTACTGTATCTGGATTTCATTACTTTACATGCGGCTCTAATACCTTGTACTGTTGATGTTTTATTACCTTGCTCATCTTCTTTGAGTTTTAGTTTTTTCATCGCAATAACAATACTACTTGCGTATATAAAGCCTTGCCCACCACTTATTTTATCATCAGGATCAAACATGTCCTGACTTGCATAAGTATGGTTTGTAGCCACTAAGGCTATAGGAAAAGGTGCAATCTGGTTCACGGTGTTTCTAACCAAGGAGGCTAGTGCCTTAGGTTTTCTACCCATATCCCCTTTCATGTCACCTTTGTTAAACTGATCTACATCAGTTGGAGTTAGCAACATACCTAAACTGTCTATTACAAAAACTAATTTAGGCATTTCGTCATATGGCAGATCGCCATAATTTGCTTTGTAGTCTTTAATGAATTCAGACAATGCTTTAGCAACGTCATCTATCATTGAAACACTAACACGTAGAAGTTTATCTGGAGATGTATCTACATCTAATGCTTGTAACCATTGCTCGTCAAGTGCGTTCTCAGAATCGAACAACACAACCTGACAGCCGGCTTTTTGAGCATTTCGTGTAATTACACCAGAACAGATAAAACTTTTACCAGAACCTGACTCACCTGCAAATACACTAACCTTACCTAATGGGATACCTCCATTGAAGTCTCCACTAATTAAATAATCTAGTGTGTGGTTACCTGTGCTAATCCAGTCTTTTGGATCATGAAATCCTGCACTAATACCACTAATGCTTTTAGTCAGTCCAGTTCTAAACTTTGTTAAGTCAAAAGGCTTTTGCATGATCTACCTCCTAACTTGATTGTCTATTTCTGATCATTGCAAGAATATCATCTGCTGACTTTTTACCTGCATCGCCACTTGCTTCTGCTGTCGCAGTTGCTGGTGCTGGTTCAGGTGTAGCAGGTGCTTCTGCAACTGTTTCTGCTTCAACTTTTGCTTCTGCTGGTGCTGGAGCACTCACAGGAGCCACACTCTCTGTTGTAGTTGTTGATACAGGAGCAGATGCTGATTGAGTACTTGTTCCTGTATCCAGTCCATAGGGTTTAAAAAAGTTACCCCATCTTGCTGGATCATACAGTTCTCCATCAACACTTGCTTGGAACATTTCAGCAATCGCTTGTACACCTTCTTCTGTAGGTTTTGCAGGAAGATAATCGTTAAGAGTATATAATCCATGCGTATCGATTGCACCAAGTTGTTCCTCAGTCAATGCACTTTCTTTTCTTGCCCACTTACTAGTGGAATAATCTGCATATTGTCCTTTGGTTGTTTTTGCTAAACGGAAATCAGTACCATTAACATAATCAGTAGGAAGGTTTTCCATTTCTGGATCCATTAATGCTGATTTAATAATGTTAAAGATTTGAGGTCCAATAACAAAACGTCTAATTGGATTTTCTGGTGCCTCTTCATTAAGAGGATTTTCGTTTACAAAGCCTTGGAAAATATAACTTCTCTTTTTCCAATACTTTCTGCCCATGTCTTCTAAAGAAGGATCTTTAAACCAAGGTCTTACTTCTTGTAAAACTGGACAAATTTCACCAAACATTTCCATACAAGGTACTTGTACGGTTGTTGGTTTCTGATCACCACCTACAACTCCTGGGAATGTAAGTCTAATCATTTGTCGTTCTACCCAAAAGAACGTGTTGTTTGGATCAGAGTCAGGTAGGAACCTTAGTACAGTACTTGTACCTTCGTCTATATTCCAAAATGGGTAAATTGCGTTATCGCTTTGAGCGGGGGAACTACCTTTGGAATTGCTTTCCATTGATTGTAGTTTTGCTCTTATTTCTGCTAATGAGGCCATAATGTTTCTCCTTATATGTATGCCATGTTCGTAATAAATTCATATTACTGTGCCTTAATTATATTGCCATGATGCAAAAAAGTCAAGTACTTTTTTACAACTATTGGCCATTTCTGGCCAACATAGTTATTTATCTTTATGTACTGTTTTTATAATGTATATTGGTCCAAAAATACTTCATATGCTTCAGCCATATCAACTGGAGCAGATCTTTGACCATCACTACTGTTAGCACCTAGTAAACAACTTTTTATAGTACCATATTCAAACTGATTAAGTTCTCCTCCAGCACTAATTTTATTACTTAAACCTTGTAAGTAGTTGGATAAAGTTTCATCTTTTGCACTATAGCCTAACATACTTACCTGATGTCCAAGTTTTGCATTAGGATTATCGAAATCCATAATGTCTTGCTCTGCTAAATTATCTTTTAAGTTAGCAAAGTTTTCTGATTCTATTGCTTTTGTAATTTTACTCTCAAAACTTTTCTTTCTAGAAATTAAGTTTTTTAAACTACTTGATACATTTGCAACTTTATCATCAAAATGTGTTTCTGTAAATTTACTTTCTATATCTATATCATCTGTAAGTAATTCCACAGAACTAAAATCTTCTATTCCTTCAACTGCGTTAGCATAAGTTTTTACGCCACTTAGTCTTTTAAAATGTGTTCTAATTTCATTAATATTTTCTACAGCAAGTTCAACAATCTCTTGATTATCTTCATTAATAAGTTTTGCTGACTTAACATATCTTACAAACTCGCGGAGTTGCTTGTAATCTTTAGCCATACTTGTAATTGCTTCACCTACAGTATCATACATTTCGCCACCATTATACATGTGACGTGCCATTGCTCTGGCGGCCTGCAGATTGTTTTCTGCCATTTTAAATCTTTCATCGCCACGTTGAATAAATATACTATGTATGTTTCTGCTTCTTGCTCCACGTACTTCTTCATTTACTGCTTTCTTATGACGCACAACCAACTTTACATTTTCTAGTGGTTGGTAACTAGTTTTACTACTACCAGTCATTCTACCTAAACTGGCTTCCATAACATCTGCCATGTCTTTCTCCGCATTCTTTTTAACATCTACTTGTTCGCCTTTTGGCTTTATTTTTCTATTAAATATTTTGTAGTCAAAATTCATAAGATAATCTTGTGCTAAATGTTTTACCATATCTCTTACAGGTTCTTCTGATAGATCTTCACTTGTTGCTAACATTATTGTTTTTTCTGGAAGATTAATTCTTGCTAAAAGATTAGGTTCTGCAACTGCAAATCTAGTTGCCTCTTGTGGATTTAACACTAAATCACCATCTTTATCAAAACTTTTTACCTCATAACCAAATCCCTTTAGTATGTTAAAAAGTTTTTCTGATACTATGTCTTTATTAACTGCCATGTAACTATTTATCGTTTTTGGCAACAAAGTCGGCAATATATTTTTCTAAGTTTTTAAGATACTCTACTTTAGTATGTATTCTGTAATAGGTATAATAATTTTGTGTTAGTATAGAACTCATTTCTTTAAGTGTTTTACACCATTTGTCATGACTCCAATTACTTAATTCTAAAAATAAACTGTTTAATTTTTCTGTTTTTTCTTCTGGATTGTTTACAGTATCATAACTTTCGTCCCACCACTTATCAAATGTTTTAAATCCATAACTTTTTAATACTTCTAGACTTCCTGATGTACCTGCTATAATAAATGGATTTAGATGTTTTAAAGATCTATTAATCTTTTCCGTAATTAATACACCTCTTTCTTGAGGTTCAAACTCTGTTTCATAAACAAACTCACAATATCCTTTATCATAAAGTTTGTAGTCTATAAAATTATTCCATAGAGTATTAATATTTTGTTGTTGTCCATCTGGATTTTCTATTTTGTTATGCCATGGTAAAGTTTTTTTAAAAGTGTAATTATTATTTGGATTAAAATCGTTTACATCTTTTTCTGTACTATTAAAAGATATAATATTATCTTCTAGTAGATTATTTTTAAAAACAAATTCTGCAAAATCACATCTGTGCTTTCTGGGTCTACTATTTGTAGCAATTAATTTAAACGGCCTTGCCACAGGATTTTTTAAATATACTAAGGTTTTATGATATTTTTCCATATCTTTTTCATAAAATTCTACCCCTAATGATAAATTACACTCAACTATATCTAAACCTAAAACTTTTGGAGGATTATAATTGTTTACATTTAAAACCATATTTTTAGTTTTTAAATTATATTTCTTAATAGTATTTTCTAATACTTTGTAAAATGTTTTACAAGTAATATTTTTAGTATCTTTTAAAGGATATGTATGCTCATATACATTATCTATAATTATTAAACATTTGTTATTTTGATTATCTAAAACTACATCGTTAGGTATATCAAAACTATCTTGTTCTGTTAAAATTTTTGTATTGAATATTCTTGGTGCAACTAAAATAGGAAATGCATATACATTTGTATCAATTTGCTCATATATTTTTAATTTATTTGTAGGTAATTTATATAATGGCATGTCCTGTAAATTAAAAATTTTAACATAATCATTATTTTTAATTATTTTTAGTATTTGTTCTTCTGTATATCCATAAGGACATAATACTTTTTCACCACGTACTTTAATATATTTCTCAGGATACAATCTGATTTTGGGTTTATGTGTTTGTATTTTATGTTCCATTAGATTACTGGTAAAGGTTGATCATAATTATCATCATCATCGTCGTCGAATTCGTAACCAAGTCCACTACTTACAGCACTATAAACTTCTTCTTCAAAACTGCTTATATAGTCTATCATTCTTAGGCCTAACACTAAACTCATAACTAAGTCATCAGTTTGCCCTGGTTTTGCTTTAAAACTATTTGCATTTGAAACAAAATTTTTCAACTCACTAATTAAAGGTTTGCTTAGTAGGTGTAACTTGTCCTGCTCAATAAGTCTTTTTAATGTTAAACATGATTCAATTTTACTTTTGTGTGTGGTATGATATCCTCTTCTACCTTTTTTGCCTTGAATTCGTTTAGGCTCATGTAGCATTTCTCCAGGAAAATTTTCCTCTCCTGTGTCTCTTATAACAACCAGTGCCGCTTCTCCAATTGCATTATTTTCAACTGTCCAGTAAGTCATTGCTCCATTTGTTTCTTCTCTGATGTAATGCAGTATTTCCATCATAACTTTCATTTGTCCTTCTATTGGTGTTTTATTATGACACCATTCTGCTACTTGTTGCATACTAGGTACTTCTAAAACTTGTATAGCCGCATTATCGCCACCAGTACCAGTTGCTGGATCTAAAGATACTACATACATATTATCTGGTTTTGGATGTTTGTACCAACGTACTTGTCCACTTCTTAACAACGGATCAACACCATTTAGTTCTAAAAGTTTCAATGGATCTACAAGTGTTTCATCGTATATAACAAATTCACATTCGTGTTCACGTCTAAATCTTTCATCTCCTATCCTGCCACGTTCTTCAGTTGCCCATTCAAGATCTCTGTCAGGATGTTCGTCCCAGATTGCAAGTAAAGGTTTAAAACCATTTATACCTACATCTTGTTCATTACCATGTTGATCAAATAATTTGTTTGCCTGTCTCCATATTGTAGCAAATGTGTCTTCATCACTATTAGGTGTACTAGTAATAATACATTTACCACCTGTTGCCAATGTGGGAGATAGTGCTGTCCAAAATTCAGATGCAATACGTTGAGGTACAAAAGCAAACTCGTCTAAGTAAACTAATGTAAGCGACATACCCCTACCAGTGTTTTCTGTAGTAGTGGCGGCAACTATTCTACTGCCATTATCAAAACTAATACTCCCTTTGTTGTATTCTGTAACACCTGCCCTTATATGATCAGGTACACTTTCGTATGCATATCTAATACGTTGCATAATTTCCTGAGCACCTGCTTGTTTATGAGCCGCAACTAATATAGTACTATCAGGTTTAAACATAGCATACCACAGCAGGTATCCTGCGGCTACAGTAGTTTTACCCATCTGTCTACCCAGCATGTTTATACTGTATCTGTAACTATTATAATTTTCTATAAGATCTAATTGATAACTGAAAGGATTAAAATCTATACCGCCTTGTGTTGGGTGTTGTATTTTAACATGATTAGTCATAAAATACAGAGGACCTGTATCTGTATTTGCACAGTTTTTAAAATCTTCAAGGGTATCTGGTGTATATGCTACTTTGCTGTAGCCTTGTTTAACCAGACTGGTATCTGCTGTTCCTCTTGCCATAATACTATTTATTAGATTATAATTGAGGGGTTTGGTTTTTCTGTAAGATTATGTTTTGTAACATATTCGAATAGCCATGTTGCTATTGCTTTGTGTCCTGTTTTGTCTGGATGTTCTCTGAATGTTTCAAGCGATGTAATTTTCCCTAATTGAGCACCTGTCATTTCTTTTAGAGGAATAAATCTGTTATCTTTAGATAAGTTTCTAAATGCAAAATCTATTGCGTCTCTATATGGATTTTTATCTGTAACAGCACTAGAATATATCATGTAAGGAATATTTCTTTGATGTAAAAACTGTTTTAAGTAATTTACATTTTCATATGCAAAGGTCATATGCTCTGCAAATCTCCTAGGTCTTTCGTTCATCCATTGCTCTGCAAGTTTTTCTGTTCTGGCAACATCGTTTTGATCTAGTTGTTGCCTACTAATAGTTGTGTAAAGTGGCTCCTTTGGACTTAAGAAATCACCAGATCTTCTTACATAATGTATTAAATATTCAAGAGTATCTAGTTTTGTCCATTTAGACATAATTATAGGATATGCTGTCTCTCCTTTAAAATTATTGTCCCTAATTGTAATATTTGTTAAAATTCTATACCATACAAAAGGTATTTCTACAATTACAAATAATCTGTCAAAACTATTATATTTTTTAAAATATTCATTGCAAAAATTTACTACATCATACTTTTGCATTTCTATAGGTTTTGCTACTAAGGAATGATTCCAAACATTTTCACAGTTAGATAAGTCTGCAAAGTAATCTACCCAGGAGTCGAAACCTGGTTGTTTGGATATTGATCTTTCTAAACCTCTTCCCCAGCCAGAGGCATAACTATTTCCATCTACGTATAGATCATCTATCATAACACTATTTATAAGTGGGATTATTAGGAAATACTTTTTCTAAGTTTGTCTTTTAAGTAGTTTGTTAAAACTTCCTTGTCTGTAGACATTGAAGCATCTGCAGGAGATACTACCATTACTTTATCCATATCATCTTTTTTATCCATTTCTGGCTCTTCATGATCATCATGATCTTTATGATCTGGTGTATCGTCTACTTTTCCACTTTTCTCAAAATCTATACCAGCAAGTCTTAAAATGTGATGTAATTCGTCCATGCTGTCAGCATTTGCACTAACAGTAACACTGGAATCACCTTGTTTTTTAGTTTTGCTATAAGTTACTCTTTCTGAATCTTCTTCACCAGGCATAGCATAACCTAAACCTTCGTTTAGTGCGTCTGCAGAATTTTCGTAACTTGCGGCTAATTTTTGTGGATTAAAATCTAACTCATTTGGGTCTGCTTTAGGTTTCTGCATTTGTTGTGGCTGTTGTTTACCACCTGCTTTTGCTTGTTGCTTAACCAAGTCCTGTCCTCTTTTTGTTTGAGCATTACCTAGGTCAATTTGAATACCTATACTGTTTTGAATAAGTTCATTAATTGCTGGAATTGTATCAGTTGGAGGATTTTTACCTTGTTGTATCCTGGCCATTCCTCTGATAATGTCATTTACTTTCTGATTATCTGGAACAATTTGTTTTATAGCAACACGATCTTGTCCTGTGATTTCTTCGTTTACACTTTCTCTACAACCACATGTGGCACATGCTTTTAATATTTCTCTTTCTGCACCGCATTTAGGACAATGATCTTTGTCTTCTTGAAACTTGGATTCTTTCTTATTATCTAAATCATCTAAGGTTTGTCCAATGTCTTGACCATATTTATTGTCTGCACCTGGCGGATCTTGTAATGGGGCATCTGTATCCGGTTTAAAAGTTTTCCTACTCTTATCAACAGCGGCCGCTCCTTGTCGTATTATGTTACCAAGATTATTATCTATAAAAAATTTTAAATCTTCTGCATAATTGGCTGGTATCGATTGATTCTTTTCTAAGAAACCATATACCCTAAGTATATTTGTTGCTCTTTGATCATCATCACCCATTGCTTTTTTAATTGCGGCTCTTTGACTGGGTTTTAGGCCTACGCCATCTTGTGGCTTGCCACCAGGATTATTAAAATCTAGTTCGTTAGAATCACCAGGTTCTTCTTTAATGATATCATTAAGATTCATTATACAATACCTCCAGCACCTCTAGATTGTGAAACTCTGGAAACTTCTTTACTGCTTTCACTACCTTTGCCCATATTGACACCTTTGTGTAAGTCGTCGTATGTAGGTCTTAAATTGTCACCCATTAGTTCATCTTTTCTAGGATAACCATTTAAAAAGTTTGAAAAATAGTCTGCGCCTTTTTCATCTTTAATTTTTTGTAATTCTTCTAAAAACTTTTTGTTGTACTCTTCACCAAATAATGGTTGGCTAAAATCTAATTCCTGATTTTCTGCTTCATAATGTTCAAATGCTTCTGCACCATCATGTAAGTCTATATTTTCAGGATCTATTTCAGCAACTCTGTCTTTATCGTTTTCTAGTCTTTCTGCTTGTATATCTGCTTCTAAACGTCTTGGTTCTTTAACACCATAGCATAATACTCTTTCA
>TARA_B100001057_G_scaffold501257_2_pt1 | contig 17388 bp, 15 predicted proteins | sample TARA_B100001057 | Tara Oceans TARA_B100001057 (sample SAMEA2621839) | marine metagenome | biome: marine biome (ENVO:00000447); feature: surface water layer (ENVO:00002042); material: "saline water (ENVO:00002010), including plankton (ENVO:xxxxxxxx)" | depth 5 m
TGTTAAACAAGAGGATGAAAAAAATTTAGAAGAAGATTCCAAAATTATAGATCAAAAAAAAATTGCAGAAACCGACACTAAAATTGATCAAAAAAATTTAGAAGAATCAACGACTCAAGTTGATATTGAAAAAAAAAATGAAGATCCTATAATGGAAACATCTATTTTAGGGAAAACTATTCAAGAATGTTTAAAAAATGACAAACCTAATCAAGAAAAAAGTGTAGATAAAGAAGAAGTAGAAGATTTAATTTCTTTAGATAATAATACTCTCCAACCTTATTGGCTGGAACTTTGTAATCATCTAAAAAATACTGGAAAAATGAATCTTTATTCTACACTTTTAAACCAAAAAAATATACAGATTAAAGACAACAATATTGAAATTAAAGTTCAAAGTGAAACTCAAAAAAAAGAAATATTAGACAACAATAATCTAATTGTAGATTTACTAAAAAATAAAGCTAAAGTAAACTATATTAGGATAGTTGTAAAATTGGAAAAAATTAAAGAAGATAAATTACTATATACTAATGAAGATAAGTTAAAATTCATAATAAGTGAAAAACCAAGTGTAGTTGAACTAATAAAAAAATTAAATTTAGAAATTAAAGAATAAAAAAATGGATAATAAAAAAATTAAAGTTCTTAATCCAATTGTTGAGTTGGATGGTGATGAAATGACCAGAATTATTTGGGATTTTATAAAAGAAAAATTAATATTTCCATATGTTAATTTAGATATTAAATATTATGACTTGGGAATAGAAAGTAGAGATAAAACAAACGATCAAATTACAATTGATGCCGCAAATGCTATCAAAAAATATAAAGTTGGGATTAAATGCGCTACTATTACACCAGACGAAGACAGAGTCAAAGAATTTAATTTAAAAAAGATGTGGAGATCTCCTAATGGAACAATACGTAATATAGTTGGAGGTACTGTATTCAGAGAACCAATAATTTGTAAAAATATTCCAAGACTAGTACCAAATTGGACAAAACCAATATGTATTGGCAGGCATGCTTTTGGTGATCAATATAAAGCAACTGACGTTGTAATAAAAGGTCCTGGAAAATTATTTATGTCGTTTGAAGCCGAAGATGGTACAAAAAAAAATTGGGAAATCTATGAATACAAGAACACAGGTGGAGTTGCAATGAGCATGTATAATACTGACGAATCTATTTACGGCTTTGCCAGGTCTTGTTTCAATAAGGCTATAGATAAAAAATGGCCTCTATATTTATCAACAAAAAATACTATTCTAAAAGCATATGATGGCAGATTCAAAGATATTTTTGAAGAAGTGTATCAAAAAGAATTTAAAGCAAAGTTCGAATCACTTAGCTTAACTTATGAACATAGATTAATTGACGATATGGTTGCAGCCGCATTAAAATGGAACGGAGGATTTGTTTGGGCCTGTAAAAATTACGATGGTGATGTGCAATCAGATACAGTAGCTCAAGGATTTGGATCATTAGGATTAATGACATCAACACTATTAACACCTGCTGGAGATGTAATGGAAGCAGAAGCAGCACATGGTACTGTTACCAGACACTTTAGACAACATCAAAAAGGAAAGCAAACATCAACTAATCCAATTGCATCAATATTTGCTTGGACTAGAGGTTTATCATTTAGAGGAAAATTAGATGATAATATAGAGTTAATAAATTTTTGCAATATTTTAGAAAAGGTTTGTGTTGAGACTGTTGAAAATGGTGTAATGACCAAAGATTTAGCTCTTTGTATACATGGAAAAGATTTAAATGAAAGTCATTATGTAAACACAGAGACTTTTTTAGAAAACTTAGACAAAAATTTAAGAACTAAAATGAATTAAATGAAAAAAATATTTATTTTCTTATTTTTAATTCCTTTAATTAATTTTTGTCAAGAAAAGAGAGGTTATATTGTTAACATTGGAGATAAATCTCCCGAATTTTCTATTAATGAAAAAAACTTTTTTAAACAAAATAAAGGTAAAGTTATCATGTTACAATTTACAGCTAGTTGGTGTTCAGTTTGTATTCGTGAAATGCCATATATTGAGAAAGAAATATGGTTAAAGCACAAGGAAAATGAAGATTTTGTTTTAATTGCACTAGCAAAAGATACTGAACAATATCCACAGGGAACAAAAGAAATAACTCAAATGATTGAAAAAACTGAAGTAACCTACCCTATTTTTAGAGATGAAAATTCAAAAATATTCAATCTTTTTGCAGAAAATAAAGCAGGCGTAACAAGAAACGTTATAATAGATAAAAAAGGCAATATTGCTTTTCTTACCAGACTATTTGAAAGAAATGAGTTTAATGAAATGAAAAATAAAATAAATAATCTTCTAAATAATTAATCAATATGAAAACTTATTATAAAATTATATTTGCTACTTTTTTACTTTTAGGATTTAATGCATGTGAAAAAGAAGATGTACAAAATAATGATAACGATGAAATTGCTGGTTGTACAGACGAAGAAGCAAGTAATTATGATCTAAATGCAAATGAAGATGATGGATCGTGCGAATATGAGGGATGCGCCGATGAAACCGCATGTAACTACGATTCCACAGCTGAAATAGTGAATAATAAATCTTGTATATATCCTAACGAATGTAACTCATGCGTTGGAGACTTATCATGTTATGGGTGCACAAATCCAGATGCAGTAAATTACAATCCGGAATCAACTGTTGATGATGGTTCATGTATTATACTTGGATGTACAGACGAAGAAGCAACTAATTATAACCCGTTAGCTACTAATGATGATGGGTCATGCGAATATTCGGTCTCAACAATACTTAACGGAAATTGGAACATAACACTTCTCAATTATGATACTGATGTTGACTTATCATTCTTAGAAGATTTAATTGACATCCCTTTTCCTCTAGGAACTCAACAAGTAACAGGACAAGCTCAAAATGCTGGGTTCTTAAACTTCAATTCTCTCTCTATGACTTATACAAATGAAATTGACTTTGACACAGAGCCTTTTACGATACTAACATTTGAAACACCATCAATACCATTTAATTCCACAAGCTCAGGATCATGGGAATTAGAAAATAATGATACGGATATCATTTTAACTGACCAAAACACAGGAAATCAAGATTATTATGAAATTATAAATATTGATGATAATTCATTATTCTTGAACGGCACAGTAGTAGTATCTCCGCCAATACCTGGTTTTGAGGACACTGAAATTAGTGTGGAAATTGATGTTCAAATGCAGTTAGAAAAAATTAATTAATTATTGTAAAATTTAATAATATCTTTTGCCATATTATCAAAAGAAAATTTCTTATTTAAAGAATTTAAAATTTTATTATAATCTATATTAAGCTTTTTAATATAATTTTTATTAAGAGATTTTTCTAATGAAATTATTAAATTTTCTAAATTAAAATCACCTTGAATTAATTCATCCACTACTTTTTTATTAGAAATAATATTGACTAATGAAATAAATTTAGTTTTAACAAATTTTTTAGCAATTAAGTAAGAAATGAAACTAGTTTTATAACATACAACTTGCGGAACACCAAATAATGCTGCTTCTAAACTTATGGTTCCTGATGTTAAAACTACAGCTGATGACAAGTTCATTAGTTTGTAAGTTTGATCAATTACTAATTTGACATTATAGTTTCCAATAATTTTTTTATACAATTTTAGATCTATGTTTTTAACACCCCCTATTATAAAACTATAATCATTAAAATATTTTATTAGGTTTAACATAATAGGTAGTATTTTTTTAATTTCTTGTGGTCTACTTCCTGGAAACAAAGCAATGATTTTTTTTGAGTTACTTATTTTTAGTTTTCTTTTTTCAATTAACTGAGTTAAAGGGTGACCAAAAAATTGAACATTAAAATTTTTAGACTTAAAATACTCCTCTTCAAAAGGAAGAATAACATACATTCTATCAACATATTTTTTTAATTTACTAACTCTTTTTTCATTCCATGCCCAAACTTGTGGAGCAACAAACCAAATAACCTTAATATTTTTTGATTTTGCATATTGAGCAACTTTTAAGTTAAATCCAGGATAATCAATTAATATTAAAATATCAGGTTTTTTATTTCTTAATTCACGTTTAATTAACTGAAAATTATATATAACTGTTCTGAAATTTTTTAATACTTCCCAGAAGCCCATAAATGATAATTTTTTTAAGCTTCTTACCATTTCTCCATTATTTTTCCTCATACAATCTCCTCCCCAACATATAAAATTTACATTTTTATTGTGATACTTTGCTAAAGATTTCATTAAGTACCCACCGTATAAATCACCCGATTTCTCACCTGAAATAATATAATATTTCATTTACATGTATTTATATAAGTAAAAAAATAAAAAAAGAAATGTTGAAAAAAGAATTCCTCTTCCAGATTTATCTTTCACAAGGTTAACCATAAAATATCTAAATATTGGCAAGTTAATTAAACAGGATATTACATATATAGTTGAATCATCAAATGAAAAATTCAATTCTGATTTTAAAAATGTTAAAAAAAAAATCAAACTAATTGGAAATATTAATCCAATAAAGGTACCGAAGAAAAAATTATCTAATTTGAAAGACATCATCTAAATCATTATAATTATCAATATAGTCATAATCTGTCATATCAATTTGTATTGGCACAACAGAGACAAAAGAATTATCTAAGGCCCATATGTCTGTATCTTTACTTTTATCCTGACTTTCAAAGTGACCTGTTATTATAAATTTATTTTTTTTATTTTTTTTTGAATTTATTTTTTCTATATTTTTGCCTTTTCCCTGCCTACATACTTTAATTCCTCTTAAATCTTTACAAGTAATGCTAGGTATATTAATATTTAACGTAACACCTTTAATAAGATGACTACTTAATATTTTTCTTATTAAGTTTTCTAAAAAATTATCATAGGATGAAAAATCAATTTTAGAAGAATAATCTAAATGGGATATTGCTATTGATGGAATTCCTTCAATTGTCCCTTCTACAGCAGCATGTAAAGTTGCTGAATATAGGGTGCTTATAGAATAATTTGCACCATGATTTATACCTGAAATACATAAATCTGGTTTTTTTTTAAGTATTTTTTTTGTGGCTATCTTAACACAATCAACTGGAGTACCTGAACATGAATATTCTTCATAATCCTTTGATGACTCAAGTTTATTAATTTTTATTTCTTTATCAACAGTTATTGCGTGAGACATACCTGATTGATTTTGCTCTGGGGCTACAACTAAAACTTTTCCAATTTTTTTACAAATTTTAATTAAAAATCTCAACCCAGGAGAAAATATACCATCATCATTAACAAGTAAAATTGTATGTTTTTTTTTCATTTATTAATTTTTGTTTTAAAAAAATCATCCCAGAAAGTAAATGTAGTTGCATAGTTTCCATTTAAATATTGATGGTGTTTATCATGATGTTCAGACTCGCCCCAAAAGGGAATCAACTTAGATATATAAGACTTAAATCCTGAATGAACATCTAATTCATGTATATTTCTTATTATTTGATATAACCAAAAAGAAAAAATATTAACTGAGCCGAAGAAACTTAATACAAGCATGCCTAAAAAAGGACCTGCATAACCACTTAACCATTCTAGTGGATGAACATACATATATTCTAAAGCAACAGGTGAAATGGCCCTGTGATGGATATTATGAATTTTTTTAAGTACATATTTATTTTTATGCATAAATGAATGCAAAAAGTAAAAATAAACATCATCTACAACGAAGATTATAAATGTTTGTAATAGAATATAAATAGGATTTAAATTTAACTGATAATTTATTAAGTCAAGAAAAAAATATAAACCAAAACAAGAAATAATAATTAATAAAAAGATATTTAAGATTATCAATGGTAGCCTTTTATAAAAAGTTGAAGGTTTAATTTTTCTTTTTTGAATTTTGTATTTATCAAGGAATCTTAAATGAACTGAAGCTAAAGACAATAAAAAACCAAAAAAATTACATACTACAATTATAGAGACAGTATATAAAATAATATGTGTTTTTTCCATTAAATGAATATATTAGTTAAAATTATGAAAAAAATTCTCTTAACTAAAGATTGCCCAATATATTGTTTAGTTCCATCTGAAGCAATAATGTTAGACGATCATATTGACGGTTATTTTAATAATGGCATAAAAATAAATGAAGGTGATGTTGTTGTTGATGTTGGAGCAAATATTGGAGTTTTAGGGGTTCGTCTATCCGAAAAATTCAATAAAATTAAAATTTATTCTTTTGAACCTATTCCAAATATTTTTTCAGTTCTTAAAAAAAACTGTAAACTAACAAATAATCCTGATTTTAAAGTTTTTAAAAATGGATTAGGTGATAAAAAAGAAAAAAAAGAATTTACATATTTTCCCAACAGTCCAGCATTATCTACTGCAAACCCGGATGCGTGGGAAAAAGATCCTAAAATGTTAATCGATGCAGTAAAAGGCAGTTTAAAAAATGCACCAAAAAAATTTTGGTGGGCAAAATTTATTCCATCATTTTTAGCTCCATTATTTGCAAAATATTTAACTATTAACAAAAAAAAATTTATATGTGAAATTATCACACTTTCAAATTTTATAGCAAATGAAAAAATTTCTAAAATTCACTTTTTGAAAATTGACTGTGAAGGACTCGAATGGAAAGTTTTACAAGGCATAAAAAACAATGATTGGGAAAAGATTTTATCATGCGTTATTGAAGTTCATAATATAAATAATCGCTTAGAAAAAATTTGCAAATTACTTGAAAGTAATGGATTTAAAATTATTCTAGAAAAAGAAAAATCTCTGAAAAAAACAAAATTAGTAAATGTCTTTGCAACAAAAAAATAATTAATCTGGAAATATTTTTCCGGGATTCATAATGTTATTTGGGTCAAAAATTTTTTTTATTTTTTTTTGAAGATTTATCATTTCTTTTGGAAATGGTATATCAATAAATTCTTTTTGAACCAGACCTATACCATGTTCTCCGGAGATTGTTCCCCCAAGTTGAACACAAAGTTCAAATATTTCTCTAATAGATTTCTTTAAAACAACATTCCAATCAAATTCCGATAAATTTTCTTTTAAAATATTTACATGTAAATTACCATCACCTACATGACCATAACAAATAGACTTGAAATTATATTTCTTACCTATACTTTTAACACCTGACATAAGTTGAGGCAACTTGTCTCTTGGGACCACAGTGTCCTCCTCCTTGTATACAGAAAAAGATTTCACTGCAATAGCTATATTTCTTCTAACCTTCCATAACTTATTTTTTTCACCACTACTCTCTGCAAATAAAACTTTTCCGCAATTATAATTATCAAAAATTTCATTTAAATTTTCAGCGTTTTTAATTAACTGATCATTATTATTTCCATCTAATTCAATCAACAAGTAAGCCTCTTCATTAATATCAAAAGGAACCTCACAAATATTATTTTTTTTAATAAGATCTAATCCCTCCTTTTCCATAAGCTCTAAACATGATGGCACTATACCTTTAAAAAAAATTTCCGAAACAACTTTACAAGCATCATTAATTTTAATAAATGGAACTAACATTAATACATTAAACTTTGGTAAGGGTAACAATCTAATAACTGCTTTAGTAATTACAGCTAATGTGCCTTCACTACCAGTAATAAGTTGTGTTAAGTTATACCCAGTAGCATTTTTTAGAGTATTAGCACCAGTCCAAATTATATTTCCATTAGGCAATACAACTTCTAAATTTAAAATATAATTTGATGTAACTCCGTACTTTACGGCTCTAGGCCCACCAGCATTTAATGCTATATTTCCACCAATAGTACAACTTCCTTTACTTGCTGGGTCTGGTGGATAGAATAAATCATATCCTTCCAATTCATTTTGAAAGTCTTCATTTATTAAGCCGGGTTCTACTGTTGCTTGAAAATTTTTGGTGTTTATCTCTAACAATTTGTTCATTTTTTTTGTAGAAAGACTCACTCCTCCAAAAACAGGTAGAGCGCCACCACTTAAACCAGTTAATGCAGCAGATGGAGTAATTGGTATCAAATTTTTGTTACAATAACTTACAATTTCCGATACTTGCTTAGTAGTTCTTGGAAATAAAACTATTTCTGGTGAATACACTAAATCCTCAGTATGGTCACTAGAATACTTTTTAATATCTTGGTTATAAATTACATTTTCATTACCTAAAATATTTATAAAAAAACTTATATAATTTTGACTTAATTTAGAATAACTCATGATTTAAAAATGTTATTCAAATTTAATTAATTTTGTAAATCTAAAAATCATCATACTATGAAAAGCTATACATATTATTTATTTATTTTTCTTTTTAGTTTATTATCAAACTCACAAATAAATAAAGAACTAAATCTTGAAGATATATACCTAAATAGAACATTTAATCAAGATTGGGTTTGGGGGTTAAATTCTATGAATAATGGTAAAGAATACTCAATAATTGAATATCAAAATAATTTAGTAAATATTGATCTTTACAGTTACAAAACAGGAAAAAGAATAAAAACTATTTTAAGCTCAACTGAAATCGATAGTATAATTTTTGATGATTATAAATTTAATTCTAGCGAGGATAAAATTCTTTTAAAAGTCAAAAGTGAACCAATTTACAGATACTCTGAAAAAAGCTTTGTTTATGCATATGACTTGAATAATAAAAAATTAGTAAAAGTTTTTGATAAAAAAATTAGCTTACCAGAGTTTTCTCCAAATGGAAAAATGATTAGTTATGTTTACAATAATAACATTTACATTTATGACCTCATTACAAAAAAAACAATAGCATGTACAAATGATGGTATGAAAAATAAAATTATTTACGGAGCAACAGACTGGGTTTATGAAGAAGAATTTGCCTTAGTAAAAGGGTACGAATGGTCTTCTAATAGTAAGTACATTGCTTTCTTAAGATTTGATGAGTCAGATGTCAAAGAATTTTCCATGGATATATTTAAACAAGACTTATATCCGTCACAAGAAAAATTTAAGTACCCTAAAGCAGGTGAAAAAAATTCTAAAGTATCAATTTTTGTTTTTGATACTAATTCCGAAACCACTAAAAAAATTAATGAAGGATTAAATAAGTTTGAATACACTCCAAGGATATATTGGACAAAAAATTCAGAAAAATTATGCTTTTTTAAACTAAATAGACATCAGAATCACTTGAAATTAATTTTAACAAATCCAAAAACTGGTAAAACTGAAATAGTATACGAAGAAAAAGATCAAGCTTATATTGATATCCACGATAATATTACTTTTTTGGACGATGGCTTTATTTGGACAAGTGAAAAAGACGGATTCAATCACATATACCAATTTTATTACAACACAAAAGAAATGAAGCAAATTACCAAAGGAGATTTTGAAATAACAAATTTCTACGGTTATAATGATAAAAAAAACTTAATCTACTTCCAATCTAATGAAAAGTCACCAATACAAAAACATATTTATTCTATCAAAATTAACGGAGATAAAAAAACTATTTTATCAAAAAAAGATGGAATAAATAACGCTGTTTTTAGTAAAAAACTTGAATATTTTATTAACACAAATTCCAGTGCCAACACACCAAATTATATAACATTAAATGATAAAAGAGGGAAGCTCATAAGAGTATTAAAAGATTCTAAAAAATTAAATTCTATTCTTTCTGAATATAATTTATCAAATAAAGAATTTTTTTCATTTGAAACTAACTATAACGTAAAGTTAAATGGATGGATGATTAAGCCTAAAGATTTCGATCCTAATAAAAAATACCCTGTGTTAATGTATGTCTATGGGGGGCCTGGAAATCAACAAGTTTTAGATAGATGGGGAGGAAATAATTATATGTGGTATCAATATTTAACACAAAAAGATATTATTGTTGTTTGTGTTGACAATAGAGGTACAGGGGGAAGAGGTTCTAAATTTAAAAAATGTACTTACCGAGAATTAGGGAAATTAGAAACCGAAGATCAAATAGCCGCAAATAAATATTTATCAACTCTTAATTATGTAGATAAAAACAAAATTGGCATTTGGGGGTGGAGCTACGGTGGATATATGTCGTCTCTTTGTTTATTTAAAGGGCATGATATTTTTAAGTTTGCAATAGCTGTAGCCCCTGTAACTAACTGGAGATTTTATGACTCAATTTATACAGAAAGATATATGAGAACCCCTCAAGAAAATCCAGAAGGATATGACTTGAACTCTCCTATCAATTTTGTTAATAAACTAAAAGGAAATTACCTACTTGTTCATGGATCTGCTGACGACAATGTTCATTATCAAAACACCATGGAGATGATATCTGCGTTAGTGAACGAAAATAAACAATTTGATCTTTTTATTTATCCAGACAAAAATCATGGTATCTATGGTGGAAATACAAGATTACATTTAATGACAAAGATTACCGATTTTATAATTAAAAATCTTTAGATTTGAACTACGAATACAAATAACTGAAAAATATGGGACAACTTATTCTTTGGACAACTATTACTGTCGTTGCAGTACTAGTTGCAAAATGGTTTATTAAAAAAGATGGGCATCCAAAAGCTCTGTTTTATCTATTCTTTGCTGAAATGTGGGAGCGCTTTAGTTTTTATGGAATGAGAGCTTTACTAGTTCTTTATATTATCAAAGACTACATGGAAAGCGTTGAAAATAATGAAGAAATTGCATATGGTATTTACGCTGCTTATGGGGCACTTGTATATGCTACACCTTTATTAGGTGGGTTTATTGCTGATAGGTTTATAGGTTATAGAAAAGCAATTATGCTGGGTGGAGTTTTGATGGCATTAGGTCATTTTTTCATGGCATTTCCAACTGATATATTTTTTTATGGAGCATTAGGTCTGTTAATTGCTGGAAATGGTTTTTTTAAACCCAATATTTCATCATTGGTTGGTGCTTTATATAAAGAAGGGGATATTAAACGTGACTCCGGTTTTACTATATTTTATATGGGTATTAATTTAGGAGCTGCAGCAGCACCATTTATTTGTGGATATATTGGGGAAATGTGGGGATGGCACTATGGATTTAGCTTAGCAGGTCTAGGAATGTTAGCGGGTGTTATTGTATTTTGGGATGGCCTAAAAAAAGGTGTTTTTGGTGATAAGGGCCTTCAACCAGCTGAATATGTTGAAAAGAAATTTTTCAACTTAAATATAGAGAAGTTAGTATGGATATTTGGGTTCCTAATCGTTCCTATTTTTGCGTATTTAATTGTTTTAGAAGCTACTGGTAATACTTTTTTAGGCATGATCATTAATGCTTTACTTTTAATTTCCATTGGTTATGCAGCATACTTAATAATTGAAAGTTACAAACAAGGAAAACCTGAAGCTGGAAATAAAATTGGCGCCATATTAATTTTAGCTGTTCTTTGTGCTATTTTTTGGGCTTGTTTTGAACAAGCAGGAAGTTCAATAACCGTGTGGGCTGATAAGTGTATTAATTTAACTCTACTAACTGCAACTCAAACAAATGGAATTAACCCAGCAATTATAATTTTAGCTGCCTTCCCATTTGCAATACTTTGGCAAAAACTTGATTTATGGGGAAGAAATCCAAATACTCCTAAAAAGTTTGCTTTAGGTTTAGCATTCTTAGGTTTAGGGTTTTTAGCTTTTGCGTATAGCATTCATTTTATAAGTGACGCTGGCAAACTTCCATTTGGGACGCTAATAATCGGATGGTTATTAATTACAACAGGAGAACTATGTTTATCTCCAATAGGCTTATCTAAAGTAACGCAACTAAGTCCAAAAAAATCAGTAGCTTTTTTTATGGGTTTATGGTTTCTATCTTCAACAGTAGCTCACTATATAGCAGGGATATTAGCCAAACTAACAACAAGCGGACAAACAACAAGTAATGAAGGTTTACTTGGAAAATTAAATAGTATGTTTTTTGCAGGTGTTGACCCCGATGGCGTAGGAGTCGCAGAGGCTATGGTATATAATGATTTGTTTGCAAAAATTGGATTTGTTACAATAGGAATTGCACTTATTACGTTATTAATTTCTCCAATTATTAAAAAATTAATGGGCGATGTTCACTAAAAAAAATTACATATCATTATTTATAATATTCTTATTATCCTATAATAGTTATTCACAAAAGGAAGGGTGGCTTACCGGATTTCCAGATGTTTTTGAAAAGTCTATAAAAGAAAATAAACCGATTATGGCAAATTTCACAGGTAGTGATTGGTGCGGTTGGTGCATACGATTAGATAAAGCTGTTTTTCAAACAGAAGAATTTAAAAAATGGGCTAAAGAAAATGTCATTCTTCTAGAACTTGATTTTCCAAGAAGAAAAAAACTTGAACCAAATTTAGAAGCAACAAATAATGAACTTCAAAATATTTTTCAGGTAAGAGGATTTCCAACTGTTTGGATTTTTAGTGTTACAAAAACTGAAGATGACAAGTTTTCTATTAATGCTAATTTATCTAATCCTTTTCAAAAAATGGGATACATGGGTAGCGCAAAAGATTTTATTTCTAAAGCAGACTACATAATAGAAAAAATGAATGAAATATATTAAATCATGTATTACTGATTATAAAAAAAGGAGCTTATAGCTCCTTTTTTTATAATGGGTGGCTAATGGGATTCGAACCCACGACCCTCGGCACCACAAACCGATGCTCTAACCAACTGAGCTATAGCCACCATAGTTTTAGAATGCAAATATAATAGAAAATGTTATATCTTGATATGACATAAAAAAAAATGAAAAGTAGAATCAAAAATAAAATAAAAATTTCTGAATTTTCAAAGAATATAATTACATTAATAGCAGGTGTTTCAGTTGCTCAGCTAATTCCAATAATAATTACACCAGTATTAACTCAATTTTTCTCTCCAGAACAATTTGGAACTTATGGTCTATATGTAAGTATTTATACAATACTTGGTATTATTTCTTGTGGTAAATACGATATTGCTATAATGTTACCAAAAAAAAAAATAGACTCTATTAATATAGTTGCTATTTGTTTTACTCTAGCTTCACTTTTTTCATTATTAACTCTTTTAATTCTTTTTTTTATAAAAGATTTATTATACGATTTAACACGATCTGAATTATTTAAAACGTACTATTGGATTATTCCACTTTCAATATTATTATACGCATTCAATCAAACAATCTTAGTTTGGTATAATAGAAACAAACAATACAGTTATATTTCAGAAAACAATCTTCTAAAATCATCTTCTAACTCCTTAACTACTATCATACTAGGAATTAAAAAAATATCGACTGGACTTATAATCGGGAATTTTTTATCATTATTAATAACATCCTTATTTAATTTTTTTGATTTGATAAAATCAATTGATTTTTCATTAATCAATAAAAAAATTATGAAAAATAATTTTTTTACCTACATAAAATTTTTAAAATACTCAACTACATCAAATTTATTTAACTCTTTAACAAGCTTAGGCATGACTCCTTTAATTGTATTATTTTTTGGTGTAAAAACAGCTGGTCTTTATTTTTTAGCAGAAAAGTTAATTACAATTCCTATATCATTAATTACATCATCTGTTGCTCAAGTTTATTTTCAAAAAGCAACAACTTTATTTAATTCAAATAAAAAAGATCTTTTGGACTTAACAATAAAAGTTCAAAAACAAGTATTTTTAATTTTAGCCCCTTTATTATTTTTGTTAAGTCTTTTTGGTGAAAATCTATTTTACATACTAGGAGAAAACTGGAGCTCCGCCGGTAAAATGATAAAGTATTTTAGTATGTATATTTTATTTAAAAATGTATATTCTCCAATAAGTACATTGGGAGATATTTTAGGAAAGCAAAAATTATTATTAATTTTTAATATTAGTTTATTTTTATTTCAAATTTCAGCATTTTATCTTTTAAATAATTACAATGAAATTTATATTCCACTATTAGTATCTTCTTTTTTTGGAGCTATCCACTATGTTTTATTAAGTTTATATATGAGAGAATTAATCAAATGAAAAAAACAGTAAAAAAAATATTAATATTTTTTGATAACACTATTTTTAGAAATCTTGTAAAATGGATATACCCTAAATATAAAAGACAACGAAAAGGTTATATATATAATTTTCAAATTCTGAAAAAGTATTTTTTCATGCAAAAAATACTTGGATTTAACCGAAGTGTTCCTTGGCCGGTAGATTTTAGGAGTAAAATATTAGGACATGAATATATTAAAAAAGGTATTATGTGTGATCCAGGTGACAATATCGGAATTTATATTAACGCATATGGGGGATTGATACTTGGGAATAATGTAAATATTGGTCAAAATACCGTAATCACAACAACTAATCATGATATATATGATCACAGAAAAATTTCTGATAAAAAGATGGGGGTTACTATAGGAAATAACGTTTGGATTGGTGCTAATTGCTCAATTGTCGCAGGTGTAAAAATTGGAAATAATGTTACTATTGGTGCAGGTTGTACTATAAGAAAAAATATTCCTTCAAATACTATTGTAATTCATAAAGAAAATCAACTTTCATTTATAAAAAAAAGAAAATATTTGTGGGAGTATGAAAAAGAAGTTTTAAACTAAGTCAAATTATTATTACTTTTACAAAATATTAATCACACAAAAAATACCCTTATGAAAAAAATATTACTTCTTTTAAATTTTTTACTAATATTTAGTTTATCTAATTCTCAAGTTAATACTAAAAATATTCAATCAGTTAGTTACATAAGTAACTACACAATAAATGATATTAATAACTCTCAATATGTTGGGGGTGATGAAAACGTAATTTGGGAAGAAGACTTTGCTAACCAAATGCCTGAGAATATTTCTATCGAAAGTGTTGGAACATATGGTGATTGGATTTGGTCAAATGAATCAACTCAAGGACAATGGGGAGCAAATGCAGGGCTCATTGAGTCTCCAAGTGCTGATAATGGTTTTATGTTACTGGATGCAGATTTCTTTAACTCTTATCCTCAAAATGGAGTTGCAGAAGGTGAAGTTGGTGAAAATGGTATTAATTCAAGTTTTATATTGGGGCCTATTGACTTATCAAGCTCAGAAACAAGTTCGTTAGTATTACAATTTTACACTTATTATAGAATTTGCTGCCAAAACCCAGGTGCAGGTAATGATTTGAATGTATATATAAGTACTGATGAAGGTGTAACATGGAGTGATTTAAATTATATTGAAGGTGATATCTACGAAGTAAATGTTGGAACTCAAAAATTAAGTCAAATTCCATTAAGTGGATTTAATCCAAATGTTGAAAGCGTTCATTTTAAATTTGAATGGCTTGGAACACATTACTTTTGGATGATTGATGATATGTCAGTTATTCAACAACCTGCATTTGATTTGAAAATGCTTTCTTCATGGTTAACTATGGAAAATCCAGCGGGAATAGAATACTATTCCATTCCTGAAAGTCAAATGCCAAATGAAATGCTATTTGGTGGTGAAATTTATAACTATGGTTATAATGATGAAGTTAATGTTAAACTCGATGGCATGATTAATAACACTAACTTAACTGAAGACATTACTTATGAATTAATAGAAAGTGATTCGACAAAATTTGTAGAAACTGGTTTATTTGATATTAGTTCTTTAACAGCTGGAACTTATACATTCACTAATACAGTTCAATCAAATGGTGATGATGCGTTAATTAATGATAATTCTATGACAAGAGAATTCGTGATTTCTGAAAATGAATACCAAGTTGACGGACTGTATGAAACTTTTGATTATATGGGGACCGGATGGCCAGGTGGTGAGGCGCAATCAGATGGGATGAGATTTGCTAATTATTTTGATATTAAAGAAAGTACTACCTTAACTTCTGCAAGAATTGGATTGTATACTAACGCATTTAGTACTAGTTTAGGTGATTTTCAAACAACTTCTGGAGGAGAGGTTATTTTTTATTTGTGTGATACTACAGGACTTCTTGACCCAACAGTAACATCATTAGATATGGATTTTGGAGGAATAATATGGGAAAGCGACTTTATAATGGTTGAAGATTACATGGTTAGTGATGGGTTTGTTAGTATTGATATACCAGATATTCCATTAGATCCAAATGCGTACTTACTTGTTGTAGAACTATATAGTAATGGCTTAGATAACGATATAATTATTCTTGATGACACTTCAGTCATACAACCTTGGTATGCATCAATGTATTGGAGCACTGAAGATATGACATGGTATTCAAATGGTAATGCTATGGCAATACATATGGGAATTAATGGACACAGTTATGTTGATGTCGAAGAAATTGGGGTATTAAATAATTATGATGTTTATCCTAATCCTACAAGTTCATTTATCAACATTTCAAATGATGAATTATTGAATAAAGAATCTATTATTAGCATTTATAATATTTTAGGTGAGAATATTATGAATTTAAATATGGATAAATTTGAATCATTAAAAACAATTAATATTGAGAACCTTCCAAATGGTAATTATATTATAAAAATAAATGATGGTGAAAATAATATTTATGAAAAAATAGTTAAAGAATAAATATTTATTTTATTTAATAAAAAAGCCCTTCAGAGAGAAGGGCTTTTTTTATTCTTCAAAATAATCCTCAGGATTGCGAATTAGGAAATCAATTTCCTCATCAATAACCCTTGATAAAAAAGACCTAACAGATTGAATTTTATTTTCATCAATATTATCAATAGAGACTAAATAATCTAAAGCCTTGTTTATTATCTTCTCATGATTTGCAAGAATTTCCTTTTCTCTTGAAACTCTAATTTTGTTTAAAATATCGTCCATTAATGCATTTTTAAGGTCAACATAAATATATAAAATTATTGTTAAATTTTTACCTTTTTAAGCTTAAAGGACCAAGTAAAATTAAATTCTGCTACACAAACATCGTTACTATCAAATCCTTTAGAATTGACTTTTATTATTTCCCCATTTTTTGATTTTATACACTTCTCTATTGTTTGAGAAATTTCATCTCCATTTGAGCATACAAATCTAACTTTACTTATTGCTTTTTTATAAAAATTACAATCTATTTTTACAACCAACATTGAAATTTTTTTATCTTTTTTATTAATATGCATTAATGACAAAATTCCAGTTGAAAATTCTGCTGCCATAGTTAAAACAGCAAAATATATAGAATTAAATGGATTTTTATTCAAAAATTTAAATGGTACAGTTACTTCAGCAGTACTATTTGATAGTTTTTTTACTTTTAATCCAGCAAGCAAAGCCATCGGAAGATAATACAACAAAAAAAAAAAAAA
>TARA_B100001057_G_scaffold18291_1_pt1 | contig 17380 bp, 12 predicted proteins | sample TARA_B100001057 | Tara Oceans TARA_B100001057 (sample SAMEA2621839) | marine metagenome | biome: marine biome (ENVO:00000447); feature: surface water layer (ENVO:00002042); material: "saline water (ENVO:00002010), including plankton (ENVO:xxxxxxxx)" | depth 5 m
ACCCTTCGCTTCAAGAATCTTGTCACCGGAGAGATCCTTCCCGACAAACTCGAACACGTGACGGGCAATCATGCCTGGGCTAATGATAACAAAACCGTCTTCTACACGCGTCAGGATCCCGAAACTCTACGCTCTTACCAAGTGTACAAACATGTCCTGGGGTCCCCGGTGCAGAATGATGTGCTGGTTTTTGAGGAGAAGGATGAAACCTTCCGATGCTACGTCTACAAGACCAAGTCCGGCCGTTTTATCGTAATTGGGTCCAGCCAGACACTCTCCGATGAATTTCTTCTGATCGAGGCGGACCGGCCTGGTGACAAGCCCCGGATCTTCAGTCCCCGCCGCCGCAACCTGGAATACAGCATCGACCACGTGGACGACCGGTTTCTCATCCGCACTAACAAGGAGGCTCCCAACTTCAGGCTGATGAGTAGTCCCCTAGAGCATACGGCTGAGAAGAATTGGGAGGAAGTCATCCCCTCGCGCGATGATGTCTACCTGAGCAGCGTCGAGGTCTTTCGCGACTATCTGGTGGTGACGGAACGGCGCAATGCCTTGAACCGGATCCGCATACGTAACGCAGAAGGACAATGGCATGAAGTCGACTTCGAGGAGCCAGCTTACTCCGCATCACTCGGGGTAAATGTTGAAATGAACACGGAAACTCTCCGCTTTAGTTTTGAATCGATGAGGATTCCCGACAGCACGTTTGATTACAACATGAGGACCCGGCAAAAGTCTCTTCTCAAGCAGCAGAAGGTCCTCGGCGGATTTGACAGCGATACTTACCGCACTGAGCGACTGGATGCCACAGCCAAGGATGGCACAAAGATTCCCATCTCGCTCGTATACCACAAGAGTGTAAAGCGCGACGGAACTGCTCCCCTGTATCTCTATGGTTACGGCTCCTACGGCTCTAGTATGTCGGCCGGGTTTCGCAGCACCATGTTGAGTTTGATCAATCGTGGATTCGTCTATGCTATCGCTCACGTCCGCGGCGGACAGGAGCACGGTCGACGGTGGTACGAGGACGGTAAGCTCATGAAAAAGAAGAACACTTTTACGGACTTCATTGACTGTGCTGAGCACCTCGCCAAGGAACAATACGCCGATCCGGATCGACTGTTCGCAGGAGGAGGTAGCGCAGGAGGACTGCTGATTGGGGCCGTCGCCAACATGCGTCCCAATCTGTTCCGGGGTCTCATTGCCGATGTTCCTTTCGTTGACGTGGTCACCACCATGCTCGATGACACAATTCCTCTCACCACATTCGAATACGATGAGTGGGGAAACCCCTCCGAAGAGGAAGCTTACCACTATATGCTCTCCTACTCCCCCTACGATAATGTCACGAACGTGGATTATCCTGCCCTGCTGATCCTCGCTGGACTCCACGACTCTCAGGTTCAGTACTGGGAACCAGCCAAATGGGCGGCCCGCCTCCGTCACCGATCCACCGGCAACAATCTCCTCCTGCTCAAGACCGATATGACCGCCGGCCACGGAGGGGCCTCAGGGCGCTTTGACCGCTTTCGCGATACCGCGCTGGAACATGCGTTTCTTCTTAAACTTTCAGGATTGAAATGAATATAGAGCGCCGGGCAGGAGTTTCACCTCCTATATGCCATCGCTTTCCCGCCTCATCCTGAATCTCAATGCATGCCGGATTATGACTGCTATGGCAGTGGTGCTTCTGGGATCCAGTAGCTCCCCACTGTGGTGGACGGCGGCCATCCCGTGGTTCTTTTTCAACCTTCCAGGACTGCTTCTTTTCACCTTTCCAGCGTTTGCCCTCTTTCTCAGCTCTCCCGGAATCCCACCAGTCGACTGGATGCACGGTCCATTCCCCCTGATTCTCGCCATAGGTCTTCCCACCGCCATATCCATGATATTGAGCTATTGCTGGCGCCCTCTATTCAGGAAAACCGGGGCTTTGAGCCAGTTTGACTATCCAGGGGCCTGACGCCCCGCCACTAAAACCCCCACTGTATTTCGCCCCTATATTGCTGGGCGTATCCTCCCCTAATTGGAGCATATGGGGAGGCGTGGCCCATTAAACTTCTAAGAAAGATCAGCACTTCGTATCCGCTTCTTAGTGGCCACCCTTCTTGACCATGGCTTGGCCAACATGCACTCCGTCCAGATCACCCAATTACGCTGATGAACAAAGCATCCCGATTCACCCATCTCCTCATGCTTGCCTCTGCCTTGCTGGCGATCCTCATTCCCCGGGTCTGCGCGCAGCAGGAGATTGGTTTCATCGAGGGTTTTGCCCTTGCCGCTGACCGCGAGGAAACCCTCCCTGAAGCTCGAGGTCGATGGGTCACTCGTGACCATCGACTACCAGCAGGTCACCAACGTTCAGGTCAACTACTACGAAATGGATCTGGAGTCCCTCTTCAGCACCAATCCATTCGTATCCAGTGGGAGTGACGGCTTCTCCATAGTCCAACCCAACAAGTCCGAGCGCCTCCAACTTCCCGACAGCAAGCGCTCTCACAATTTTGAACTTCCCCGCGAATACCAGTCGAAAAACGTACTCATCGAGGTGATTGGAGGAGGAAAGAAACGCTCACTCGCGGTCTACTCCAATGAGCTGAACACCGTGGTTAGTGAACGCTACGGCATTCTCACCGTGCGCCACAACGGTGACAATCGGCCACTGCCAGCCACCTATGTCAAAATCTACGCCCTGACTGATTCCGGGCCGCAATTCTACAAGGACGGATATACCGATATCAGAGGTAAGTTCGACTACGCCAGTGTAAGCACGAGTGACATCGGCAGCACCCTCAAATTCAGTATTCTCGTCATGAACGAAACCAATGGCGCGACCGTTCTGGAAGCACCTGTTCCACAGCAATAGAATGCTACTCAGGCCAGTCTCCGTGGTTGACCCGCCAATTCCCTGACTCGTCTTGCTGAAATACAATCGAAAGAGCTCTCGGAGGAGTGGCATCTTGGAAGACCCACTCCCAGACAAGAGCCCGCCATGGAGCACCCGCAGCCCTGCCGTATTCCTTGTAGCCCGCTTTATCCGGCGAGCCGAACATGGCCTCCACTACCCGTTGAGGCATGCCAACCTTGACCGAATCAGCAAGCTGGAGAGCATTCTCATAACTGGGTCTGGCTTGGATCCCCTCCGTATCGCCAGGCAACACCGGAAGAGGCAGGCTTCCCCCGATGGGTGTTACTTCTCCCGATTGCGGCGTACATCCAAATCCAAATACAGGCACGGAAAGGAGAAGCAGGATGCGGTGGATTGGAATCATGTTCGAGAACAGCAAACAAAAAAAGGTGGCCGCCCGCACATCAAAAAACGTAAAGACTTGGACTCTTATCAAACCCAGCATCTTAGCGAAGAGAAAAGGCCCTCCCCTTCATAGCCTCAACTAAAAGCGAGGGCCGTTCTGCGAAACGGCCAAGCTTCAAATACTATCAGCCAAGAAGGAATCGGTAGGCCCGTGAGTATATTTGGCCCTCCATCCCTGACCGCTTTGAGGTAACCGCTCCTCCGTGATTTCCGGCCGCGCGTGAATACAAGGGTCTGCCACGCGGCTATTCTCTCCTCAATGAGATAGACAATCGCCTGTAAAATTCGTATCTATTCTAGGCTCCCCATCAACCTTCGGATGTTTTTTCCCATCATGTCCCTTCGGCTTTTCTCTGTTCTTGGTCTCATCAGCCTGCTGTCTCTTCCGATGGTTTCCGGGCGCACATGGATCAACTCCAGTGGCCAGCCGATAAAGGGCAGTTTTATAGATCTGAGTAGCGGAGTAGTGAAAATCCGACTCGATGACACCAACAAGGTTGTCAGCGTGCCTCTGAAAGTTCTCTCAAAAGCTGATCAGGAATTTGTGGGGAAGAGAGCCATGACCGGGAAAGCCGACCTCGTAGCTCTGGCAGTCAAGCGAATCGATGCCGCCATCGATGCTGGTCTCGAAAAGAAGAATTTAAAATATAATGAGGGGCTCAACGACCACATGTACTTGCGTCGGGTCTATCTCGATATCGCAGGCCGCATACCCGACTACGACGAAGCAAAGGATTTTCTGAACTCGCGCAAGAAGAACAAGCGGCAGGAACTCGTGATCAAGCTTCTGAAATCGTGGGACTACGCCAGCCACAATTACAACCACCTTGCCGAACTCCTTCGGATCCAGACCACGTTCCCCGGCACAATACTACGAAACGATGCCTTCATCCACTGGCTGAAAGAGCAGATCGATACCAATACCCCGTGGGACGAGCTGGTGAGAGAGATCGTGATGGCCGAGGGTCGGATCTGGGACAACGCCGCAGTAGGGTATCATCTCCGCGACAACGGGATGAAACTCGATCACGTCGCTTTCATGGGCAAAGTCTTCCTTGGCACTAACATCACATGTGCGCAATGCCACGACGACCCCGACGGTGAATGGACACAGTATCAATACTATGAATTCTCTGCCTACCTTGCTGACCTTGAAACCAAGGGGAAGGCACAGCAGGCCAAGATGCCCAAGAAGAAGGAACTCGAGGCCTACATTGCGACCAGCCAGAAGCTTGATCCAGGAAACGAAGAGCAAAAAAGGCGTATCAACAATATCGTCGGAAATTATCAGCGAGCTCTCCGTGATATGAGCCGCGCCAGTGAGCTTCGCGTCCATACCGTCGCAAACCGCTCGATGAGACTTCCTGATAATTACCAGTATGAAGATGGTTTTCCCCGGGATAAGGTAGACCCATGGATCCTTTTCGGTAAGGAGAACGGCTCAACCGCGGCTGCCCTGAATCCTCGCCAGCGACTTGCCGCGTGGCTCACATCCCGCAAGAATGAGCGATTCGCAATGAATATCGCCAACCGCATGTGGGCTCGCTATATGGGCCGTGGCGCCGCCGAGCCGATTCATAACATCGATCCTGAAAAAAGCCTCAACGCTGACCTCCTCAAAGTCCTCGCCGAGGAGATGGTTTCTCTCAATTTCGACCTGAAAGCCTTCGCATGGGCAATCGTTAATACGAAGGCCTACAACCGACTGGCTAGCAGGAAGGAAGTCAACATTACCGATCCTTATTACTTTCCTGGTCCCCTCCTTCGGAGAATGACCTCGGAGCAGGTCTGGGACTCTCTCATCACTCTGATGGTAGAGGACCCCAATCAGTTCAAGCTGGATTCTGGCAAGCGCTACAATCAGCTCATCAATTCCTCCCAATCAGCTGGCGCTCCAAAAGACTTTGTGGCCCGGGTAGACGAATTCAACAAGTTCAAGCCAGAACAAAGTCTGGTAAATGCCGCAGGTGTCTCAATTTTAAAGGCGAAACCCCCCAAGGGAGAAAAACCCTTCGGTCAAACCGCCCTCAGCAAGAAGCCCACGGGGCCAACGGACGAAGAGATGATGATGGCCTTCATGGAGGCCGCCCGGAAGAGAAAGCTGTTACTTGCTCGAGCCTCGGAACTTCCCCAGCCATCCGACCCCGCGCATTTTCTCAGTAAGTTCGGACAGTCGGATCGAACTTTCGTAATTAACGCAAGCTCTCTCAAGGGATCCGTCCCACAGGTCATGGAGTTGATGAACGGATACGCGACCGAAATCCTGACCCAGCCGGGCTCTCGAATATTCCTCGAGATGAAGAACCTTAGCTCAAATTTTGAAAAGGCAGATGTTGCCTTCATCAGCATTCTTAGCAGAAGAGCAGTCGGCAGCGAGCAGCACCTTCTTGACCGGGAACTCCGCTCCGGTGGCCCGGAGGTCTTTTCCGATCTGATCTGGGCTCTGCTCAACACTCCTGAATTTTTATTTATCAAGTAACCCAACCACGATCACTCAGCCATGAAAGACAGTAACAACAAGCTCACCGAACTAGATCGGAGAAATTTCCTCACTGGAGCTGCAGCCTCAACGCTCGGGGTCTCAATCCTTCCCGGCATTGCCGGCGCGGCGGAGAGCCAAGTTATTAACCCTGCCTCTCACGCAACCGCAAAAAACGTCATCTTCCTCTACATGTCCGGAGGAATGACTCACGTCGACACTTTTGACCCGAAAACCACAAGTGGAATTTCAGGCCCGTCCCAACCGGTCTCGACCAATGCGGATGGCGTCCAGATTTCCAACCTGCTCCCCGAACTTGGCAAACAGGCAGACAAATTCGCAGTGGTCCGGAGCATGACCACAAGGACAGGGGATCACGGGGGCGGCAACTACCTCATGCACACCGGATTCGCCCGTCGACCGGGCGTCTCCCACCCGCAGATCGGGTCATGGGCTCAATACTTCCTGGGACGTCGCAGCAAGCTGGTCCCGGACAGTGTAGTAGTCGGTGGAGGGAACCCTGGACCCGGCTTTTTTCGTCCTGACCACAGCCCGCTTCCGATCGGAGATCCCAATCGCGGCATCAAGGACCTTCTGCCGAAGATTAATAAAACGCAGTTCGAGCGCCGTCTCAAGTATGCAGAGACCTTCCGGGAGTCTTTTGCGAGAGGATTTCCGCACGATGAAGTCAAGTCATACGCCGACTTCTATGAGGAAACCGTCAAACTGTTCGACAGCAAGACCACGGAACTGTTCGACATTAATAAAGAGCCAGCCAGCGTGAAGACTCTCTACGGAAATTCACGATTCGCCCGAGGCCTTCTCCTCGCTCGGCGGCTGGTTCAAAATGACGTGAGATACGTAGAGGTCCAACTTGGGGGGTGGGATGGACAGCATGGCAACGCAGGAACTGCAGCCAACCGAACGAACGCCATGGATGCTCCAATCGCGGCCCTTCTTCAGGATTTATCATCTCAGGGCATGCTCGACGATACCATGGTTGTTCTGACCACCGAATTTGGCCGAACTCCAAAGATCAATGGACGAGGTGGAAGGGATCACTTCCCCAAAGCCTTCTCGATCATGATGGCAGGCGGCGGCGTTCAAGGAGGCAAGGTCATTGGTAAGACTGATGCAGCCGCAAGCAACATCGAAACCGAGTCCTACGAACCCAAAGACCTTCATACCACTGTCGCCTACGCCCTTGGACTTCCGGTCGAGAAAAGGATTCACGCCATGGGCGGCCGCCCCTTCTTCGTGGGAAACCGCGGAAAAGTAATCAAGGAGGCCTTTGGATCTGCCTGAGGCACCAAGTTGCAGAACCTAATCCGTCTCACTACTCGCCCGGCCCCGATGGACCCGGGCGATTTTCTAGGGAGAGGAAGGCCCTTCTGTATTTCTGCGTGACTGGCTTGGAATAGTCCTAATACTTGCAGGTGATGGACGGGAATCTTCCTACCTTCAATTATACGGATATCCTCTCCCGCGATCCTTCCGTCCTTCAGATCCTGCGGCACACATGTCACAATACCGGATTTTTCTATCTACGTTGTCCGGGGCTGACAGCTGGTCGTCTCAAAACCATGTTTGAACAGACCCAGAATTTTTTTGCACTTCCAACAGCAGAGAAAAATGCCATCCACCTTAGCTTTTCGAAGCATTTTCGAGGTTACTCCGTTCTTGATGAGGAGGAAACGCAGGGCACTCCTGACCATAAGGAGACTCTCGATCTCGGACTCGAATACCCACCGTCGGACTCCGAAACGGACTACCATACCCTTCGTGGGCCTAACCAGTGGCCTGAACATTGCCCCCATTTCCGCGAGGCATGCGAGTCCTATCTGGAGCAGCTTTGCCGTATCGGAGAGAATCTGGTGAAAAGTCTGGCTCTGTGTCTCGGTCTCGAGGAAGACACCTTCTCCCGTCACTTTATTCCTCCTCACTGCATGCTACGGCTCATCGCCTATCCTCCCGTTGAGCCACATTCAAACATCAATCAGGGGATCGGCGACCATACGGATTTTGGCTGCCTGACTATTCTCGCCCAGGATGAGGTAGGAGGGCTCGAAATACGCCAGGTGGACGGGACGTGGATTACGGCAAGCCCTCGTCCCGACACCCTCGTTATCAACCTCGGGGACATGTTAGAGCTCTGGACTGGTCATTATTTCATGGCCACGCCTCATCGAGTCCGAAGCCCCCGGGGGGCCTCCACCCGATACTCTATACCGTTTTTCTTCGAGCCCGATCTCGACACCATGGTGACACCTATCGCTCTGGAGTCTCTTCCTCCCTTTGAGAGAGAACCTTCTCACATTGCGCCTCTCGACCCTATTCTCTATGGGCAGCATATGCTGAAGGCATTTCACCGCAGCTACCCGGGAATCGCTCCCTGAGGAAATTGGGCCGATTCCTCACTCACGCTACTACCTTCCGACTCTTTTTCTGTTGAGCAGGAGAACTGCGTTTCCATCAATCCGAATTTCAAGGTTAGAAAATTGTGCAATATACTTCAGAACCTGCCCCACTGGAATATTCTGGAGCTGTAGTGTCACCGGTGAGGAAGGGTCCACTCCCGGACCGAGGAGAATGTTAATAGCCTTTTTCGATGAATCCAGCATGCGAGTCGCCTCCACCAGCTCCTCAATGACCTGCCCTAGATGAGCCTCTTCAAATTCAACCTTGGGCATCCTGATCTCGGAGAGCCGTCGCACTATCACCGGACTTCCCCGTTTCAGGAACGGTCTCGGCCTCACGCTCACGGCTCTGGGAACTATCCGGATAGCGTGCCGGTCCTCACGATAATCAAAACCTCCAAGTTCAGCCGCATAGGCGAATGCCACTCCTTTCGTGACATCGTAGAGGCGAAGACTGACTCTCAATTCTCGATTGACTCTCGGATCAACAATGACATTGCGAGCCGTCCCCGAAGCCCCTTCTCGCAAGAAGGCAACCAAGTCGCTGAGATCTGCCTGATCAAATTCTACCTTGCCAATTTTTTTTGTCTCTGCATACCCCGCTTGCGCACCGAAAAAGGCAATCGCCACCAAGATCACGCAGACCCACAGCCTCCTGATTATATCGACGTGCATTTGTTATGCTTACCGGATTTTCTGAGCACTGCAACCGGGGTATTAGCGAAAGCTGCCAAATACACCTACTTCCCGCGGAGATCATAGCAAACCAGCCTCGATCCGAACGCGTTCTGGTTGACGTAAAGCAGGCCTCTACTCAGAGCAGGAACCCCCCACGTCTCCGGCGCTCGAAAAAGCTGTGTTCTGGCAATTACTCGTGCGCCTCCCGGGGACAGATCAAGCCAGAGAAGAGTCCCTTGTGCTCCGAGGCACAGAAAGGATCCGTCCACCCTGAGTAAGCTTGCTCTCCCGAGCCGCGCACCCGCAAGATCGATAGGATCTCTCCACTTTTCTTTGCCACTCCGCACCTCATGACAGACGATCTCTGTTCCTGCAGTACCACTGACTCCATAAAGATGCCCTTCATGAAAAACCGGCGTGGTAAACTGACTACCGAAGCGAGGAGCCTTCCAGCGTATACGAAATTCACCATCTGGGCCTAAGTCAACGAGAGCCCCTCCCTCAGTATAGCTTTCCGTGATAAAGATGGCATTGCCCACGGCCACAGGGGACGCCGCATTCACCGATGCGAACATCCGGGCACGCCAGGGAAATGAATCATCAATTCGCCCATTTATCGGATCGATACTGAGCAACCCTCCGGTCGGGGGGTCCACCATCCCCCCGGTAAAAACCAACACTCGCGTTTTTCCATTCAGGACAGCAGGGACCGGAGATGCATAACTGGCGTTCCACTCATGCTTAGTGCTCCACAATAAACGCCCTGTTCTTTTATCAAACCCCCCAACACATATCTTTCCACCAACATTGATAATAAGCTGTTCTCCCTGCACCAGAGGACAACCCCCGCGCCCAAAAAAGAAAGGAGCGGGCCCATAATCCTCCTCAAGATTCCTTTTCCACATCAATTTTCCCGTCTCAAGTCCCAGACAATGCACGTCCCCCCGAATACCGACGACAAAGACTAGGTCTCCATCAATAACCGGTCCAGATCTTGGCGCATCCTCAACGCCATAACTGGAACCCAACCGAACTGGATACTCGTACTTCCAGTATCGTCTGCCCGTCTCCGTATGCAGGCATTCTATGACTTCCTTCCCATCAAGCACGTGGAACATGACTAGTCGACGACCCGAAATCACCGTTGGAGCATGCCCGGAACCGCGCTTGACCTCCCAGACCTTTGCTAACCCTTGCTTGGGAAAGACCTTGAGGAGCCTGCTCTCTTTCGAGTGCAGGTCATGCCTTGGGCCCAGAAACCGGGGCCAATCCTCAGTCGTGGCCTCAGCCGACAGAGCTTTTGGAGCAGTATGAAAAGTGAGGCGCTCAAAATTCTCTGGCTCGGACGCAGCGAGTGCAATTGAGGCTCCTGCCACGATCAGGAGGCTTTGTGCTGATCGAAAAATCATAGTTAGGGGGTAGTTGTCTCATAGTAGGAGAATCCCCGACGAGGAGAAAGATTCACTTCAGCTCCTCATCACGGCATATTCTCTGATTGTGCCACTTCCTGCTCTCCCAAGATGATTGTGACTCGCGGGAACGAGAATAACTCCTTATCGTGCCGCTGCCCTGACACTCCCAGCAAATCCAACAATATGCCCGCTCCAGCACCGGCACCTGATCCGGAACGCCTCCCTGGCTTTGTCCTGTGTCGCGGGGGCCTTGAAGAGGTCGTCGAAGAAGAGCTCAGGGAATTAGAAATCGAGGTGGTTGGCAGACACAAGAGAGCTGTCGAAATTACCACCAACCTCGCCGGATTTTACCGGGCAAACATGGGCTTGCGTTCAGCGCTGAACGTTCTCCGCCCGATTCGGAGCTTCAATGCGAGGAACTATGACCTCCTTTACTACCAGTCCCGGAAAACCAACTGGCATAAGCTCTTCCCTGTGGACGCCCGCCTGCGGATTGACGTGAAGGGGCATTCACCGAAGATCACCCACACCCGGTATGCGATCCACCGCGTCAAGGATGGGATCACGGATACTTTCCGCAAGCTTTGTGGCGGCGTCCGCCCCTCTATTGAAAAAAGGGATCCGGACGTACACATCGTGGTCTATCTCGAGAAACACCGCGCCACCCTGGCTCTCGACATGTCAGGCACTCCCTTGTTCAAGCGGGGGTATCGGATTGAGCATGGCGAGGCCCCCATGAAAGAAGACCTCGCTGCCGGCATTCTTTCTCTCTCTGGATGGGATCGCCGCTCTCCGCTTCTGGACCCCATGTGCGGTTCGGGAACACTCCTTTTTGAGGCTTGGATGATGGCTGCGGGAATCGCTCCGAATCTTCATCGAGGATTCGGCTTTGAGTCACTTCTCGACTACGATCAGGCTCTACATGTTGCCGAGAAACGAAAACTCGAGGCACGCGAGACTCACCCCGAGGACCTCCGCTTACTCGGGATCGAGATCGACCCGGGAACGGGATCCACCATGGAGAGAATCCGGGACAAATATTTCCCTAAATCTCCAATCCAGCTCAGGCGGGGCAAATTCCAGAACGTTAACCCTGGACCGGGTTTCGGAGCTCTTGTCTGCAACCCTCCCTACGGCCTCCGCAGTGGGACTGAAGCTGAAATCATGCCTCTCTATAGCGATCTGGGAACCTTTATTCGTACTTATCTAAAGGAGGGATCAGCAGCAGTCTATACCGCCAACCACGATGCCGCAGGCTCCTTTGGAGGCAGCCAGTCATCTTCTATTCCACTCCTGAATGGTTCCCTCGAGGGAAGATTATACCGCCTGAAGCAGGCCCAAGATGATCCGGTCCGTTCAGGCTAGCCCTCTGGTTTCAATGAGACGCAAATACTCAAAGCTCACCTCATCGATTCTCTAAAAATTCATCGCAAAGAGAAAATTTACCGTTTGATTGAGCTGACGAAGGATCTCAAACATCATGGCCAGACCCTCAGCATCAGGACTAGGCTCTGGACTTGAACGACCTCAACAACATGGTCAGCGGCCCAAAGAGTATCAGCGAACCTCATAAGGAGATCCGGTTTACCCGGGGAGCTCAGGCTTCTTTTTTTGCGATTCTTGCCGCGGTCTCAGGAGGGAGCTCTATCTTTCTTCTAATCTTCTCTCTGAATACCGGCACCACCCCGCTGGCCGCTCTATGGGCTCTCGCTCCGGCTTCCATAAGCCTTATTTTCTTCCGTCTCTCCCTCAGATGCATACGCCACGCATACTTGATCATGACTCCTATCGGCATCGAGATCTTTCCCTTTTTCAAGCCGCAGGATAACCTCCGGGTCATTTACTGGTCCGAGATCTCACAGATAGAGATCGATCAATCTAACAGACTTCTCATCCATCTCTCCGGAGAGCCGCCCTCTGGAATCATCGCCTCCTTAAAGCCGCTTCGTTCGCGACAACGCGACCTGCTCGCCGAGGCTATTGGCGGCCGGATGAGTCAAGGACCCACAAAAAGAGAGTGATGCCCTGCAGTATGAAAGAGAATAGGAATTGAGGCTTGCAGTTGCAGCCTTAATGGAACTTTTGAGGCAAGCAATCTCTCAACCCTGATGGAATCACCTCCTTCTCTCCAGCTTCAGTCTGTGGCCCAGGCCTTTGGCCAGCAGGGGTGGCACTGCGAACCCGTCGAAGGGCGGGAGGTTCTCGAGGTACACTTCGAAGCCCATCATACTCATATCCAGCTCCACGCTCAGGCATTCGCTCAACTCAACGCATTGTCTATCGTCGCAGAATGCCCCCTGACCTCCGAGCCTAGTCACCTTGCCGCAACCCTTGAATTGCTGATGCGGGCCAACAAGCAATTGACCCTTGGGAGTTTCGAATTTGACATCGACCGTCAACAGCTGGTTTTTCGTATCACGAATCTTTTCGATCGAGAACGCTTCGATGCCGACATTGTCTCATCCATGGTTCATTGCGCTATTGCCGAGCTGGATCGAATCGTTCCGCTAGTCGGAGTCTTGACGAAAACTCCGGTCGATCTTCTGGAAGATCTCTCCCTGCCCCTTTTACTTGAACGGGAAGACCTCCTTCCCCCTCTTCCGGAGGAAAACACACCAGATTCTCTCGAAGGGGGATGGGAAGAGGAACTCTAGGGCTCCCGGCTTGGGTTTTCGTACCAGATCACACCAAGCCCCGCTACCTCCTCACAGGTTACGACGTCGAGGTCTCCATCCTTATCTAGGTCGATCAATTCGATCAGATCGAATTTGGCCCCCTCGATTCCACCAATATCATTCTCTTTCCACTTTCGATCAGCCGGCGACCCTTCCCAAGTCTGCCAGGCCACACACTTCGCGGGTTCAGATCCCCGATTCGTACTTACCACATCAACTCTGCCATCGAGATCGATATCTCCAACCGCAAGTGATTTGCCCAGTGGCAGCCCGAATGGCAGCTCAAAGGCATGATTTTCCCACGCAACCTTTCCACCCGCCCTTCTCCGAAACCAGTCCATGTGCCCATTACGATTCGTGCAAATCACATCCTCGAGGCCATCTCCATCGAGATCTGCCACCTTGAGGAACATAACCTCTTTGCCTTTTGACCCAATCTCGTGCTCCTTCCAGCGACCGCCTTCCGCAGCCACTGCCGGACCTGGATGCTCAAGCCATTTCACTCCAGCAGCACGTCCCGTGCGGTCCGATAGAACTATGTCCATGTCTCCGTCGCCGTCGAGATCATGGGGAGCTATAGTCATGATCCATCCTGCGTCATAAAGAGGATAAAACTTCCAATCCGTCATCACTCGAGGGGTTTTGGGGGCCTGCAACCAGCCTACCGAAGCATCTGATCCCTTGGACCCGATCACAAGATCCACTCCATTCATCCCGTCCACATCAAGAGCAGAAGCAAACATCCAGCTCTGCTCCTTCCTCGTCGCAGGAAAATATGCGGTCGTCCACGCCTGCGCCTCAAGATATTGCTCCCTCTCTCTCGGAGCCCAGTGAATAAACACACTCCGATTCGAGCCCTCGCAGCAGCTCACGACATCCACTGCACCATCCCGGTCCAGATCAACGAATACGGCGTCTTCAGGGGAAGCAACCTCGCCCACCGTCACAGAGGGCCACCGCTGTCTCACTGCGGCTGGGCCAGGATTCAGGGTCACTCGCACAACACCCCCCTCTTCCCATCCCGTAGTGAGGTCCAGGTAGCCGTCCCCGTTGACATCCTCAACGCGGACTCCGTCAGCGCCCCGTGAGGAGTCATCAATAATATGGCGCTTCCACTGTGCATCCGAGATGACGGAAAAATGGAAAAAAATCACGAAGCCTAAAATAGTCACGCGAGCCATGGCAACCGACTGCCCTACCCTCCATGCCCACTGGAGCAATCAAAAACACAATCGACACCCATGAATTATCCTGTTTTGTGGTTCACCCGTGCTATTGAGGAATCGCCACATTTAGGCTATCAGTCCCCCATCGGATGTCTCCCCGCTACCCATCACTCCTGTTTCTCCTGATCCTACAGCTTCTGGCGCCAGCCAGCACAGAGCCTCTGGACTTTAATCTGGACGTTCGCCCCCTTCTATCTGACCGCTGCTTCAAATGCCACGGCTTCGATAAGAATACCCGTGAATCCGAATTGCGCCTCGATGTGCCGGAAGGAGCCTTCGCCAACCGTGACGGGGGCCAGGCCATCGTTCCTGGCAAGCCCGAAGAGTCCCTCGTCTGGCAACGAATCACCAGCACTGATCCCGATGACGTCATGCCACCGCCTGACTCTCACCTCAAACTCAACGAGAAGGAGAAGCAGCTTATTCTCCAGTGGATCGCGGAAGGCGCGGAATACAAAGAGCACTGGGCACTCATTGCTCCTGAGCGTCCCGACATTCCCAAGCCGGTTAACGCTACCGTTCACAATCCGATCGATGCCTTCATCGCCCACCGCCTCCTCCGCGATGACCTTAAGCAATCCCCCGCCACCGATAACCGCACTCTCATCCGCCGTCTCTCCCTTGACCTCCGAGGTCTTCCTCCCACACCAGAAGAAGTTACCACGTTCCTCAACGACAGTAGTCCTGACGCTTATGCGAAACTCGTCGACCGCCTCCTCGAAGATCCCTCATATGGCGAAAGGATGGCGTGGCCATGGCTCAACGCCTCTCGCTACGCAGACTCTAACGGCTACCAGGGCGACGGCGAACGCACCATGTGGCCGTGGCGAGACTGGGTCGTCGACGCGTTCAACCGCAACATTCCCTGGGATGACCTCACCATCTGGCAACTCGCAGGTGATCTCCTCCCCAACGCTACCACTGAACAACGCCTTGCCACCGGCTTCCTCCGTAATCATCCCATCAACGGCGAAGGCGGACGGATCGCCGAAGAAAACCGCGTGGACTACGTCATGGACATGACGGAAACCACCGGGACCGTCTGGCTCGCCCTCACCTTCAATTGCTGCCGCTGTCACGACCACAAATACGACTCCCTCACCCAGGAGGAATACTACAAGCTTTCCGCCTTTTTCAACCAGACGCCCGTTAACGGCAGCGGCAGAGACCCTCGCACCCCCCCTGTGCTCGCCGTCGCAAGCGGCGCACGCAAGGCCGAAGAAGTCGCTCTAACGGAAGAAATCGAGGCTCTCCGGGAAGAATTCGCCAGCTTCCAAAAGGAACTCACTACCAAACAGCCCGCGTGGGAGAAATCACGCCGCACCGAAAATACAGACCTCGAATGGGCCGTCCTTTCCACCAATTCAGCCAAAGCAGAGAAACAAAAGCTCGAAGTCCTCAAGGACGGTTCGATCTTAGCCAGCGGCGACAATCCCAAGAACGACGTCTACAACCTCTCTACCGAAACTGAGCTCCCATCCATCGCAAGCATCCGCCTCGAGGCTATCCGCCACGAAAGTATGACCAAGGGCTACCTTGCCCGGTCCGACAGCGGAAACTTCGTCCTCACCGACTTTAAGATCCGGGTCCAGCCTTTGGGAGGAACCGCCATCCATTCCAAGTTCAAGTCCGCAATCGCTACCTACGAACAAAGCGATCACAAGATCACCAAAACCTACGACGATAAAGCCGACACCGGTTGGGCAGTCTACGAAAACAACCAGATTAACCGCGACCACGAGGCGATATTCCACTTGGAAAAGCCCATCGAAGTCCCCGAACACGCCTCGGTCATCGTCACGATGCGTCACGACTCCCAGCACGACAATCATAACCTGGGCCGCTTCCGCCTCTCCGTCAGCGCCACCCCCGATGCTAAACTCTCCACCGGCGAACGCCGCCTTCAGGACGCTCTCGCCGTCGAAGCTACTAAACGCAGCGAGGCCGAAAGCAGCCTTGTGACAGCCGCTCATCGCGAAGCCACCCCTCGTCACGCCGAACTCGAAAAGCTCATCGCTGACAAAGAAAACGAACTCAACTCCAATCGTAAAGGGCTTCCCAAAGTCATGGTCATGGAGGACATGGACAAGAAGAGGAAGACCTATATCCTTGATGTTGGTGTCTACGACAAGCGCGGCAAAGAAGTTGAAATCGGCACTCCAGCCGCTCTTCCAGCCTTTTCCAAAGACCTCCCGCAAAACCGCCTCGGTCTCGCCCAGTGGCTCACAAACGGGGAGAACCCGCTCACTTCCCGGGTCACGGTCAATCGTTTCTGGCAGCAGCTCTTCGGCATAGGCCTCATAAAATCACCCGAGAACTTCGGTGTCCAAAGCGAGGTTCCAATCCACCCCCGCCTCCTTGATTGGCTCGCCGTCGAGTTCCAGGAAAGCGGATGGGACGTCAAGCAACTCATCCGCACCCTCGTTAACAGCCACACCTATCGGCAATCTTCCCGCGTCTCCCCTGACCTCCTCGAAGCCGACCCAACAAATCGCCTCCTCGCCCGCGGTGCCCGCTACCGCATGCCCGCCTGGATGATTCGTGATCAAGCCCTCTCCGCCAGCGGACTCCTCGTCGATAAGAAAGGCGGCGCCCCCGTCAACAGCTATCAGCCCGAAGGCATCTGGGCAGAAGCCACCTTCGGCAAGAAGCGCTACAGCCGCGGGAAGGGCGACGACCTTTACCGCCGCAGTATCTACTCCTTCTGGCGCCGTATCGCAGCTCCACCCATGTTCTTTGACAATCCCGGCCGCGAAACTTGCTCCGTAACAATAAGCCTCACCAACACACCTCTCCACGCTCTCAGCACTCTTAACGACACTACTTACGTCGAAGCTGCCCGGGCCCTTGCCGATCGCGCCGCCTCCTCAGCGGGCGAAGACAGCAACCCCGCAACCCAGATCGCCCACGCTTTCCAGCTCGTTGTGGCCCGCAATCCAAGTGAGCAGGAACAAGAGATTCTGGAGAATATCTACAACCGTGCCCATCTACGCTTTACTTCCGACCCCGGCGCTGCCGCCAACTTTCTCAAGAACGGAGACTCCCCCCGCAACTCCGAACTCCCCGAACCGCAGCATGCAGCCCTCGCAACCGTCTGTCTCGGCATCCTGAATCTGGACGAAGCACTCACCAAGGAATAGGCTCCGTCCCACTTTTGCGAACCTCCAAGGCCTATCCGGT
>TARA_B100001057_G_scaffold431680_1_pt1 | contig 17373 bp, 20 predicted proteins | sample TARA_B100001057 | Tara Oceans TARA_B100001057 (sample SAMEA2621839) | marine metagenome | biome: marine biome (ENVO:00000447); feature: surface water layer (ENVO:00002042); material: "saline water (ENVO:00002010), including plankton (ENVO:xxxxxxxx)" | depth 5 m
GAACTTGAAATAACGATATCTCTTTTAAGTGATGCACCTGCAGATAACAAACCGTCTAAAGCTGCCTTGATGGCATCTAATTCAGTTTGTAAATTTGTAACTGACTGTAATGCAGCAACATCTGCTTCACTAGCTACATCTGCAAGTGAGGCAGTTACTGATGCCACTGAAGATTCAACTCCTGCAATATCAGAAGCCACTTTAGTGTCTAAAGCATCAAGAGCCGCACTTATTTCAGCTATTTTTGCTAAAGCAGCAGCTAAATCAGTTGCATTTTGAGCAGTCATAGCGTCAACTAAGCCCTTAAGGGTAGTTAACTGTCCAGTAATAGCCGAAATATCAGCTGCGGTAGCCGGGTTTAACCCATCAACTTTCGCTGTCAAAGCAGTAATCTGCTTATTAAGACTATCAAACTGGTCATCATAATTTTGACAACCTGTTGCGAAAACAGCTAAAGCCAAAATACTTAATAAACTTTTTTTCATTTGATTTAAATTAAATTAATATTAATAATGTTTAATCAGAGCAAAATTTTCTATAAATTCAAAAGAAGCTTTCGCTCGCGTTAATAATACAAATATTGTGCCATAGTTAATTTTTTGTTAAGAAATACTAATCTAATTAATCATTTAAGACCCTTAACTACTACAATTACTGTAAAAAATAAAAAAAACTATTTTTGAACAAAAAAAGCAAAAAAATGAAAAATATTATCTTTTCGATCATCATAATCATCTTGATTAGCTGTCAAAGCCAAAATAAAAATAATTTAGCTAAAGAAATTCATGATAAAATAATAATAATTGATACTCACAATGATATAGACGTTATGTATTTTACAGACAGTATTAACTACACATCAAATACAGACACACAGGTTAATCTTCCAAAAATGATAGAAGGAGGACTAGATGTCTCATGGCTGATAGTATACACAAAGCAGGGTAAGCTGGATGAGTAAGGATTCATTAAAGCAGAAAAAAATGCCATGGCAAAATTTGGCGCTATCAGTAGATTGGTAAACAATTATGCTCCAGATCAAATTGAACTGGCTAGAACGGCTAGTGATGTGAAAAGAATATGGGAAAGTGGGAAAAAAGTTGCTATGATAGGTGTTGAGAATGCATATCCAATGGGACTTGACACATCAAATGTGAAAAAATATTATGATCTGGGAGCTAGATATGTTTCTCTGGCTCACAACGGGCATAACCAATTTTCAGACTCTAACACTGGAGAAAAAGATAATATTTGGCTTCACAATGGGATTAGTGATGTAGGTAAGCAAATAATTGAAAAACTTAATTACTAAGGCATAATGATTGATTTGTCTCATCCCTCAAAAATGGCAAATTTAGAAACAATAAAACTTTCAGCGGCTCCAGTAATAGCATCTCACTCATCCGCGAGATCGTTGTGTGATCATTCAAGAAACCTAGACGATGAACAACTTCTAGCTATCAAAGAAAACGGCGGAGTGGTTCAGACAGTAGCACTTGAAGGATACCTAAACTCTGAAAAAACAGCCAATAATAAACAGTCAAACGTAGCTGACCTTATTGATCATGTTGATTATATGGTTAAGTTGATTGGTGTTGATTACGTTGGGATAAGCTCAGACTTTGATGGGGGTGGTGGAATTGAAGGTTGGAATGACGCCTCAGAAACATTAAATGTAACAAAAGAGCTTGTGAATAGTGGGTATAACGAAAAAGATATAGAAAAAATATGGGGTGGAAATCTACTTCGAGTTATGGAAGAAGTTGAAATTATTGCTCAAAAACTTCAAAAAAAATAATTAGCCTTTTAGAAAAACGTAATCTAATATTTTGCCCATTTCACTCTGCAAAACATAAAGTGGAGACTCATAATGATTAATCATAAGTGAAAAACAATACCAGTTTCCACTTTTGGACATTAAATAGCCGGACAAATTACTATTATTTTTAATATTCCCAGTTTTAGCATACATAACAAGACCTTTTGACTTTCTATAGTTTTCACTCAATCCTCCTGAATCTCCGAAAGTGGCAAAATAACTTTTGATTTTAATAAAACCTATTTTACTTTTAATTCTCTGAAGTACTGAGACTATTGACCTTGAAGTGATCATATTATACCTTGACAAGCCTGAGCCATCAAACCATAACACTTGATCAGGAAGCCATGAAGTCCATTTTTTTTGAAACTCATTGATTGCTTTCAGCGTTGAAAATTCATTATTCAACTTATTACCTGACATCAGCAATAACGACTCTGCAACAAGATTATCGGACTCCCATAGCAATGCTCGGAATATTTTCTCATTGTTTTTCAAATTAAATCTTGTGAATTTAATGTTTTCATTATGTGAAATTGAAAAATTTGAGTTTAAATTCTTATTTAAAATTTTCAAAGTCAAATTTTTAGAGGTAATGAATGGAAAAAATAAGGTGTCCTTATTTGATATTGTATTTGGATTTATATAAAAAATATTACTTCCTTTTTTTCTCTCAACTTTATTTTTAATTGAGAAATCTTCAATATTCTCGAAAAGTTTAGGTGTACTAATTACTTGATCATTTTTATTCTTATAAAATTTCACCAGGTTTCCATAAATTGGAAAAATTGATTTTTCGGCTGAAAAACTATATTTGTAATCATCCCAAGCCCAGCCTCTTCCATATTTAATAACATTATCATTATCCCAATGAAGAACTACATTTTTTTTTGATTTTAAAAATTTTTCCATATCTCTGTCAGGATATTTTGGATGAAAAAGCAAAGGATATCCAGTTGGTTCGAGATGTAAAGTATCGTTAGTTTTTTTATAATTTAATATTGGTATTGAGTCAAAAGTCTGTATTGTTGCTAAAAAAGTTAATAGTTTGTTATTTGACGCAGGTGTCATGTACTTCGCGGTATTAAATCCCTTGATTTTTTTATATTTCTTGCCAAGAGGCTGCAACGAAAAAGAAACATGAGAATACCTAAGTATGGGTGATTCATTTATAATTCTTTTGATTTTTCTTTCTTTAATGTTTTGAGAAAAAACAGATAAATATGTGAAAAAAAATAAAAATAAATATTTCATATTTTAAATTTACAAAATGAATGGAGTATCAAATATTTTATTTGTTTTAAAATGATTTTTTTTTGACTTCACATATATTTTGTGATACATTAGTTTTATGTATTTAACTGAATTAGAGGAGTGGTTTGCGATTTTTATATGCCTATGCATCGTTATTGGTTTTATTTTAAGCACTATTCACAACATTAAAGAAACTATTTCAGAAGAAAAGCAAAAGTTCAAAAAACAGAAGAAAGAAGAGGATAAAGTAAAAGAATTGATTAAATATCTTGACACGAAAACAGAATTAATAAATACAGTTGTGTCAGCTCAAAAAAAATTGAAAAAGAAAAAGAAAAAATAACCTTATGGATAGATCTGCACTAAAACAAACCATTTCAATATTTGAAAAAAAAATATCAAATTCAAACTATATCGATTCAGTTCATAAAATTAAAATTATGACTACAATTGAAATGTTAAAAAAATTAGAAGATGAAATTTATTAAACATACTGCCATATGGATTTAATCCCAAGTCAAGGTATTTCTATCGATTCAATTTTTAGAGGTTTATTAGGTGTAGTGTTTTTAATTTTAATTTGCTACTTTTTTAGTGTTAATAAAAAAGCAATTAATTGGAGGACTATTGGTTTTGCATTATTAGCACAGATAGTAATTGCTATTGGAGTATTAAAAGTTAACTCAATAGCATCTTTATTTGAGTTTTTCGGTAGTTTCTTTTTAAAAATATTAGATTACACAACTTCAGGAACATATATGATACTTGGAGAATTTGTTAATATTGAGAAAACAGGTTACATATTTGCATTTCAAGCCTTACCGGTAATCATTTTTTTTTCTGCATTAACATCAATTGCCTATTACTTTGGAATAATTCAAAAGGTTGTTAAAATTCTTGCATGGTTATTAACCAAGCTATTCAGAGTTTCTGGACCTGAGAGTCTATCTCTGTCTGGAAATATTTTTCTTGGACAAACTGAAGCCCCATTATTAATAAAAGCCTATTTAGAAAAAATGAGTAAATCAGAGCTGTTTTTGGTGATGGTGGGTGGAATGGCAACCGTCGCTGGTAGTGTTCTAGGCGCTTACATAGGTTTTTTAGGTGGAGATGATCCTGCAACTAGATTATCTTTTGCAAAGAGTCTACTGGCAGCATCAGTAATGGCTGCTCCTGGTGCAATAGTTGTATCAAAAATAATATACCCACAAACTAAAGAAGTTAATCTGAGTATTAAAGTCAATAGCTATGAAATAGGAGGTAATTTTCTGTCTGCTATTTTAAAAGGAACCAATGAAGGTGTAAGAATGGCAGTCAATGTTGGCGCAATGCTTTTAGTTTTTATAGCTTTAATTGCCTTAGTAAATGGTATATTGTTTTCTATTGGTAATATTGGAATCAACCAATGGATAATTGAAAATACATCTTATTCTAAACTTTCAGTTGAATTTATCTTAGGGATGTTATTCTCCCCAACAATGTGGTTAATAGGTGTGGCAAGTGCAGATGTTATGTTAATGGGGCAGCTACTTGGAATAAAACTTGCTTCGAGTGAATTTGTTGCATATACTCAATTGGCTGATTTAAAAAATATTGAAAATGCAATTCACTTAAGTCATGAGAAATCAATTGTAATGGCAACTTACATGCTTTGTGGTTTTGCAAACTTTGCATCTATTGGGATTCAAATTGGAGGAATTGGAGTGATAGCTCCTAAAATAAAACCAATACTTTTAGAACTTGGTTTCAAAGCAATGTTAGCAGGAACAATTGTATCGCTTTTATCAGCCTCAATTGCAGGGGCGATAATTGGATGATTTAATTCATTTTCAATCGTTTCCAAGCTTTCTGAAGAAAAAAAAGCGAAACAATTGAGATAGCTAGCAATAGTGTTGCAACCTCAAATTTAGAATACAAAAAGCTTCCTATTGAAAATAAAATACTGTAGACGGCTAGGCATCCAAGAATCATACATATAATTCCGGTTGGAACATCCCATGCCTCTTTATCACCCTCAATATTAACCCCATCTTTTTTTGCATCATTAACAACTTTTTTCCAACCAATTCCTCCAGGCTGAATTTTTTTATAAAAATCTCTAAGAACTCTTTTGTCTTCGGATGGTGTAAGATAAGTAATCAATACCCAGCTAATAGTTGTTACTGATACACCAATAATTAGCTGAACCTCAGTTGAAATAACTTCAAACCCAATTCGAGGATGAACTATTTGTAAATACAATGCGACTAAAAATGATACAACCATTGCTGATATCTCACTGTATATATTTATTCTGTACCAAAACCATCTGAGAATAAAAAGTAAACCTGTTCCAGCTCCTATTTGTAACAAAATAGAAAATGCTTGTAAAGCATTACTAAGCAATAGAGCAATGATACATGAAAATACCATCAAAATAACTGTAGTTAAACGCCCTAGAAAAACAAGTTTTTTCTCAGATGCACTTTGGTCAAAAAATCTCCTGTAAAAATCATTCACTACATATGAGGACCCCCAATTTAAGTGTGAAGCAATTGTAGACATAAATGCAGCTGCCAATGACGCCAATAATAATCCAAGAAGTCCCGATGGAAGCCTAGTTAACATTGCTGGATAAGCTAAATCATTTCCTATTATACTACTATCCACATTAGGAAAAGCAACTTGCAAGTCGTTGAGATTTGGGAAAACAATTATTGATGCCAGTGCTATCAATATCCACGGCCATGGTCTTACAGCATAATGCATAAAATTAAATAGCAAAGTCGCCCAAACCGCATGATTTTCATTTTTTGCTGATAACATTCTCTGCGCTACATATCCTCCTCCACCCGGCTCAGCTCCTGGATACCAGACACTCCACCACTGAACTGCTATTGGTAAAATAAATACAACTAAAAATAGATCACTGTCAGATATGTCTGGGATTAAATCAAGTTTAGGAACAATGTTGGGATTTGAGATCAATTTGCTTAAACCTCCCACTTCAGGCAAATTTACAATTACGATTGCAGCCCAAAAAGTCGCAATCATAGCAAGGCTAAACTGAAAAAAGTCAGTCATAATAACTCCTTTTAATCCACCTAAAGAGCTATATAATACTGTAACTGTGGCGGCAATTAGTAAAGTTTGAGTTGGTGACAAACCAAGCATAACACTTCCTATTTTTATTCCTGCCAAACAGACTGAAGCCATAATCATAACATTAAAAAATACACCAAGATAAATAGCTCTAAAGCCTCTCAAAAAAGCAGCTCCCTTACCACCATATCTAAGCTCATAAAATTCTAAATCTGTCAAAACCTCTGATCTTCTCCATAATTTTGCATAAACAAAAACAGTTAGCATTCCAGTAAGTAAAAATGCCCACCAAACCCAGTTTCCAGAAACACCGTTAGTTCTTACTATATCTGTTACAAGATTAGGTGTATCCGCAGAAAAAGTGGTGGCTACCATCGAAATACCTAATAACCACCACGGCATATTTCTTCCAGAAAGAAAAAAATCATTAACACTTTTACCTGCTCGTTTAGAGGCAAAAAAACCTATTGATAATAGAATTATAAAGAATATAATGAGTATTGTCCAATCAATAATTTCAAGTTTCATGAATTATATTTTATTTAATTGTTTATTTCTTAGATTTTGATTCCTTCCATTGAATCAATGGTGAGGCGTAATAATTAGTACCTTTCCTTATCCAAATTGATGAATGATTTGCCAAACGATCTTTGTAATCTAGCCAATTTCTGAGGCTAGATTTAGTCCAGCCAATTTCAGCATATCCTGGTAAACGAGGTAAAGTTAGAAACTCAAGATCCGACGAATTAGTAGCTGTTTCAGTCCATAGAGGTGCTTCAACACCTATAATTTTATCATTAGGGATTTGTGGAAAAAGTTTCTCCACTGACCAGTCATATCCTTTTTTAACATCTATTACCCCTGCCCAAGTTAGTCCAAGTTTTGTCAAACTATCGTATTTCATATCTAAATACATCAATCCAGCAGGAGAAAGTAAAACCTTTGGGTCTTTTTTTAACCCATTTAAAATATTATTAAATCCTTCATTATCGGGTCTTTTTGGAGAATAGTTCCAAAATTGTAATGTAGTATTTGGAGGAATATCTGCAACATTAATATCGTCCCATCCAATAATTGATTTATTATATTTTTTTACAATTTTTGTAGTTCTATATATGAATTCTTTGTAATCTTTTTTTTTCGTTGCATATGTTTCATCTCCGCCAATATGAAAATATGGTCCAGGACTAATACTTGATATCTCCCTTATAACATCATCTATAAATTGATATGAGTATTCGTTATTACAAAGTGTGCTAAACCCTACGTTTGTTCCTGTATATAACTCTCTTAATTTTCCATCACAATTTAGTTTTTCATAAGATGCTAATGCGGAATTAGTGTGACCTGGTATATCAATTTCAGGTACGATTGTAATGTATTTTGAAGCAGCATAACTTACAATTTTCATGTACTCTTCATGAGTAAAGAAACCACCGATAGCTCCTCCTACCTCTGTCAAGGATCCTTTTTCAGTCAGTTTTGGCCAAGATTTTATCTCAATTCTCCAGCCTTGATCATCACTCAGATGAAGATGCAAATAATTGATCTTATAATATGAAATTAAATCTATCTGCCTTTTGACTTCTTCAAGAGTAAAAAAATGACGCGCCACATCAAGCATTGTACCCCTATATCCATATTCGGGTTCGTCTATTATTTGTCCTGTTGGTATATAATTTGGGTTATCGCTATTTTTTAATAATTCAATAATTTGAATTAAACTTTGCCATCCTCTATATATTCCCTCTCGAGTCTTTCCTTTAATAATTATTCTATTGGTTTTTATTTCTAAATTATATCCTTCATTTGACTTCACATTTATATTGTTGTCAATTTGTAAAAAAATACTATTTCTTGTTGACAAATTTCCTCTTTTGATTTTTACTTTTTGAACTAAATCCCCCCACTCTTTAGTCATTAAATTGGGAAGATCACCAATACTATTATTGCCTATTACAGAATTAATTGAAGTAGTTTTTAAAGCTTGATTTGAAGAAATAATTTGGTTAGGATAAGGTATCAAGGCTAAATCTTCGATGGAAGATATTTTGGGTGCCTTCGAACAAGCGCAAAAAACAAAAATTATAATAGTTAAAAATCTATATTTCATATGGTAAATATTTGATGCATTTCGTAGTATCTCTAAATATAGTTATTAAAATTTAAGTTTATTGAATAATATCAAGTGGTTTTGTTGATTTCCAGTTTCCTCTTGTAAAATCTGGGAAACTTTGAGGAGCTCCATCATTAATAACAGAAATTCTACTTAATGGAGTTACAGCACTCCAAAAGGCACCTTCGTATACATTTTGATCAAGAGGACTTCCTTTTTTCAAACACTCTATTATTCTATACATCATTATTCCATCCATTCCTCCATGACCGCTATTTGAAGTTTTATCGTTTAATCTTTTATACAATGGGTGATCATATTTTTTATAAATTGAATCCAAATCGCCTCCCTGAATCCAACCTGAATATACACCTGAAAGTGCGCCTTCTTTGTTATCAAAAAAAACTCTAGTAGGAAACCCCGCAAGTGTTCCTTTAGTTCCCTGAATCAAATTATGTCTTGTATAAGGCCTTGGACTTGTCTCATCCCATTGGATCATAATTGTTTTGCCATAAGTGGTTTTTATTATAGAAGTATTTATATCACCATTTTGATAATTAATTTTATTCCATTCATCATCCTTTGGAAAATGATTTTTTGCGAAAAGCTCTCTTCCCCTGGATGGTGATGATAGGGATACAATTTTATTGAAATTATCATCCCCCCTTGCTAAACTCATATATTGAGCTACAGGTCCAAGACCATGAGTTGGATATAAGTTTCCAATATTCTTTGAATATTGTTTTGTTCTCCAAGATCCTGTACCAGGAAAATCATCTGGAATTTGCATATTATTATTTTTTTCCATCATTTGCCACCTTAAATCATGTATGTAAGCAGCCTCAGCATGAAGAAACTCTCCGATTTTTCCTTGTCTACAAATATTTAAAAACATAAGCTCCTCTCTTGCATAATTTACATTTTCAAGCATCATACAATGCTTTTGGGTTTTTTCTGAGGTATTAACAATTTTCCAAAGATCTTCAATCGTGTTTGCCAAGGGCACCTCAACGAAAACATGAGAGCCTAACTCCATACATCTTATAGCCATAGGCGCATGATTATCCCAATTGGTGGATATAAAAACTATATCTGGTCTTTTGTCTTCAACCATTTTTATCCAGGCATTTTCATCTCCCCAATAGCCGTCAGTTGATAGATTTAAATTTAGCTTCTTAGTCAAGTTTTCAACTCTCTTTTTGTATAAATCACATACAGATAAAATTTCTGTATCCTTATGCGTCTTAAAATTATTTACATGTCCTATTCCTCTTGAACCAACACCAATAAATGCTGCTTTTATGTTCTTTATTTTTGGTGCTGAAAAGTCACCCATATATTTTCCTTGTGATTGTGATATTGAGATATCATCTTCACATGAATTATTTAAAATAACTGAAGTACCAATCGATGCAATGGCTGAGATGCCTGATTTCTTGATAAATTTTCTACGACTATAATTTTTCATTGATTAATGATTTTAAACTTTTTAATTTAATGTTCAGTAGTTCATACACTTAAAAAATAATAAACCCTTGTAACAACTAATTTATTTAATAAAATGTTATGTTCATTAATATTATTAATTTTATTGTACATGATTTTAATTAAGAAACAGTTTTTTTTTATTGTAACTATTCTGTTAGTAATGAGTTCAATTAATTTAGATGCTCAATCAGAGACTAATAAAAAACCAATTTTTGTTCCAAGTGAAAACTTGCCTTCATTACTAAACAAAAAACCCAAAAATATCTTACCCATTGATTTAAATATCAAGAAAAATAATTCTGAACCAAAAATCAATATGGATATCTCCGAACAAGAAAAATTTATCAATCCAAGTGAATACTATACTTCACGAATGAACAGAAAAAAAGGTGAGAGTAACAAAATGCCTGATGAATATAAAAATGATATGTATTTGGGTGATTACTTGACAAGTGAAAATTCAGTTAATGTAACTTTTAGAGACCATGAATACCCTGACGGTGATAGAATTCAGATAAAAGTTAATGATAAAATAGTAGTTGCAAATATTCTATTAGTTGAAACATTCAAAGGACTAAATATTGAATTAGAAGAAGGGTTTAATAGGATTGACTTTATAGCATTGAATCAAGGTGATAGTGGTCCAAATACCGCGGAATTAAAAGTTTATACTAATTCAGGTGCATTGGTTGGATCAAATCAATGGAACCTTGCTACTGGAGTTAAAGCAACATATATTGTTGTTAAAGAATAATTTTTCAATAAAATTTAATTAATGAATGGAATAATTGACCAGCTTGAAATTTTATTTTCAAGAATTATAACTCCTTTAGAGTGGTTAATGTTAATTTTCGTCATTGGGGGTGGAGTTTATTTACTTTTTTATTCTGAGTTTTATCCTTTAACTCAAATAAAAAAAGGTTTCAGTTTGTTATTGAGAAATGAGCAAGAAAAGGGAATTTCAAGATTTCAAGCGCTTTCTGCTGTTCTAGCTGCAACTGTTGGTTTAGGTAATATTTCTGGAGTTGCAATTGCTATTCATATGGGCGGACCAGGTGTTTTAATCTGGATGTGGTTAACTGCAATTATTGGATCCATCATTAAGTTTTTTTCATGTTCATTATCTATTCAATATAGAGAACAAACATCAGAAGGTGAGCCTCTGGGTGGACCAATGTACTACATGAATTTGGGAATAAAAAAATGGGGTAAAACATTAGCAATATGGTTTTCTATTGCTGGTTTTTTTGGTGTTCTCCCTGCTTTTACTGCAAATCAATTAACTCAAACTTTTATAAATGTAGTCGACCCTAATAAATTTTTACTTTTGGGTGATTTATCTTGGAAAATTATTATTGGAATAGTCTTATCAATAATTAGTGCTTCTGTTATTTTTGGAGGGATCAAATCTATTGTTAGGGTTACATCAAATATGGTACCCTTTATGGTTACTTTATATTTTATTATGGGTGTTTTTATCATTGTAAGTAACTATTCTTCTTTTTTACCGTCGATAAAACTAATTTTTTATGAAGCTTTTAATTATAGTACAGCAGCCACTGGTGGTTTTTGGGGGCTTGTGGTTTTAGGCGTGAGACGGGCAGTTTTTTCAAACGAAAGTGGTGTTGGAAATGCCCCTATGTACCATGGTCAATCTCAGAGCTCCAAAGGGACCGATGAGGGTTTAGTTGCTATGCTTGGTCCAATACTAGATACTATTTTAGTATGTTCAATAACAGGACTTATAATCATAATTAGTGGTGCATATAAAATTCCGGGACTTAATGGTATAGTTTTGACTCTGGAAGCATTTAGAATTCTTTTCTATGGATTTGGTGATATTTTGCTCCTCATAATGGTGTTTGTATTCGGGATTTCGACTCTTTTGACTTACTCTTACTACGGTGTGAAATGTTTTGGGTTTGTAACTACACCAAGCATGGGAAAACTATATAATTACTTTTATATCGGTAGTATTATTTTTTCTGCTATTGTCTCTGTTGAAATAGTAATTGGCCTTATTGATATCGCATTTGCATTAATGTGTATCCCAAATATGATAGCAGTAATTTGGTTATCACCCAAAGTAAAAGAAGAAATGAAAGAAAGAAATTGGTTATAACTTATTCTGACTTTTTATCAATTAAAAATATTAAAATTAAGATTCCAATTAAGCCAAAGAAAAAACCTAAAGTAAAACCTAATTTTCTACTTCTATTTTTTTTCTCTGCTATTTTAGTTCCCCATGCACCCAATCCAAATGCGATTGCTATTGATAGAAAAAATAAAGAATTTCCCATATATTATTTTCTTTTTAATCTATAAAATCTAGTCATAATTGAGTATGTAAATATGCCTACTGGACCTAAAATAAATGTAAATAAAAGAGGCGGAATAATTAAAATGTGTGGTATTGATAGCTTGATTGAGTTTTTAACAATCCAAGCACCCATCCAAAAATCAAATGCTAAATAATGTAACCATCCAGCTGCAGCTGATTCTGGTGTAGCATTTAAAAAAAGATCTAAGATTCCATCTAGAGAACTAAAATCAGCTTCCAAGATATTAGGACTTTGTCCATCAAAAGTCAATGACATAAAATACATATATCCTAAACTGAATAAAATTGGTATGTATGGGTAATTGATTATTTTACTAGTTATATTTTTTTTAGGAAAACAAATTAACAATATCCAAAAAAAAATTATTAGTGAATTAAAAATGGAAAATATTAATGCAGTCATAACTTTTGGCGTTAAAAAAATATTATCTTAATGATGTAATTTTTTAAAATTTTTATTTTGATTTTCAAAGATATAAAAGGAAACAGAATTGATCCACTCTTACATACAACAAGTTTGATGAAAGTACATCCAGAGTTGAAAATATACATAGGGTCTGATTCACAAAATCTTGGTAAAAAAACAGTTTATTGTACTGTTATAGCATATAGGTTTGGAAACAAAGGTGTCCACTACATATTTAACAAAAAAAGTGAATTATTAATAAAAAATATATGGAATAGATTATGGCACGAAGCAGAACTGAGTTTAGATACTGCAGTTTGGCTGAACGAAAAATTAAAGGTTAAAATTGAGATTGATATGGATTACAATAATGATGAAAATCACAAGTCATTTAAACTGATATCTGCAGCAAAAGGTTGGGCAAATTCATTAGGTTACAAGGTAAACATTAAGCCACAAATTCAAGTTGCAACTAGGGCAGCAGATTATAATTGCAGATGAAAAATATAATCATTATTGCTCCACTTGAGGAAGAAAAAAAGTGGACTAAATCATTTAAAAAACTTGAGCCGAATTGGAAACTACAATCATTAAATAATGTTTCTAATTACGATATTATAGATACTGCGCTTGTTTGGAGTCACCCAATTGGTATATTTAAAAAATTTAAAAATTTGAAATTGATTTGCTCACTTGGAGCTGGAGTTGATCATTTAATATCTGATCCAAACCTACCAGATAATACTAAAATAACTAGAATTGTAGATCCTCTTCTATCTTTTTCCATGTCTAATTATATTGCATTAGCTGTTCTTCAGTATCATAGAAAGATGGATAAATATGCCCAAGAACAAAAAAATAAAATATGGGACCATGATTCACCTACTGAAATAGAGGTTTCTATAGGAATACTTGGTCTTGGTGAGCTGGGAAGTGATGCTGCAAATAAACTTAATTATCTTGGATTTAAAGTAGCTGGATACAGTCGTACGCCAAAAAAATTAAAGGGGATTAAATGTTATAGTGAAGGAGAACTTGATGATTTTTTAAAAAGAATCAATGTTTTAATTTGTTCAGTTCCATTAACAAAAGAAACAGAAGGGCTTCTTTCAAGTAAATTATTTAAAAAATTAAAGAGACCAACATATTTAATAAATGTTGCAAGGGGTAAAGTTCAAATTGAAAATGATATTGTTGAAGCGATTGATAGTGGTATTTTAACAGGAGCATTTCTTGATGTTTTTGAAAATGAACCATTACCAAAATCAAGCCCGTTGTGGAACAATAAAAAAATCAAGATAACTCCCCATATCGCAAGTATCACAAATACAGAAGCTGGAGCTAAACAAATTATTGAAAATTATAATAGAAATAAAAAGGGACAGCCTTTGTTAAACGAGGTTGATTTAAAAAAAGGATATTAAATATTTTTTATGCTATTTCCAAGCTTTTCTGGACCATATCTTATAACATCCGTAACAGGTAGATTTGTTTCAGATTCCCAAAAATCAATAATATTTCGTGCGGAAAAAGAATCTAAATTTGATGTATTAAGTGAAATTCCAACAACTTTAGCACTAGGAAAAATCCCATAGCAACTAGCAATACTTTCATATAATTCAATGGCTTTATTTAAAGTAGGCTTTTTAATTTTATCATGATCCCTTAAATGGGTTATATCTGATCTGTCACATAAAATTAAATGTGTCGGACAGCTACCCCTAATTAATGGAAGTGTTGCTGTGCTTCCGGGATGAAATAATGAACCTTGACCTTCAATAAAAATCCAATCCTTAGTGGATTCATTAATAATCATTTTTTCAACTGCACCACAAGCATGATCAACTTTGTATGCATCAAGGGGAATACCTGATCCAGTAATTGTAATTCCAATTTGACCTGTTGCAATAAATCCTGTTTGAATTTTATTTTTATTTGCCCACTTATATAACTCTAGACTTGTAGTCATCTTTCCAACAGCCATATCAGTTCCTACACATAAGATTCTTTTATTATTTATGTTAGCCGCCTTTCCAGAGGCAATTTTAGGAATAAATTGAGGAACTCTAACATCCCATATCCACTGATCTTTCTTTAATTTTTTTTTATATTTTTCAGCTAATAAATTATGTAAACCGTTTATCACAGATAACCCTTTTTCTATAGCCAGATTAATTATAGGAAACCAGCTTTTAGGTATTTTTCCACCAGAATTTGCAATTCCCAGTAGTAAAACTTCAGCTCCATTTTTTATGGCAAAATCAATATTTTTAACAATTGGGACATTTCTGGAAATCGAAGTTACATCGCTAATATTTTTCCCTTCATTTTTTGAATCAATAACTGAAACTATTGGATTTGTCAAATACCTCAAAGCACCAAATCCCATTTTTCCATTTTCAGTAAATAAATGACCCTCCATGTAAATTGCAACCTTCTTACTTTTATCTAACATAACAAATCTTTAAGTGGAACAGCTCCGTGGCCGGGGATTAAACTTGGCATTGTAATACCTTCAATCATTTTTGGACCATATGCTGGATCTGGATTCAAATTATAATGTGAATCCAAGTCGACATAATCTATTTGTCCAGAAATAGAGGCTGCAGCTGAAATTGAAATTGATGATTCACTCATGCATCCAATCATTGTTTTTAACCCAAATGCCTTTGCTGTAGATAAAATTCTTAATGCCTCAGTAATACCACCACACTTCATCAACTTCAGATTTACACCATCAATAAAACTGGCTACGTTAGTTATATCAGTTGACAAACGACATGACTCGTCAATAAAAATTGGCAAAGGACTTTGCTTATGTAGAATTTCAAGATACTTCTCTTCTCCCTCAGCAATAGGTTGTTCAACATAATCACATTTTTTTTTGGATAACCAATCTATCATTACTTTTGCCTCCTCTAGATTCCAACCTCCATTAGCATCAACCCTTATTTTAATCTTATATTTATCAGTGCTCTTCAATACTTGATTATACATGGCCTTATCAGTTTCTATCCCTTTTGGAGAACCCAATTTAACTTTAAGTGATTTCGCTGGAATATTACTTAATAACAATGGTATTCTCTCTCTCACTCGTTCTGGGGTCATGATACCTAGTGTAATAGAAGTTTGTTTATTTGGCAGGGGCAATCCTAATAAATTATGCAATGGAGTTTTTGCTGTTTTTGCTTTTAAATCCCATAAGGCTATGTCCATTCCTGCATATGAACATGGAGAAATTTTTAGTTCTTGAGCGGTTTTTTCTATGTCATAAATTGACATTCGACCAAGATCAATTTTGATCAGTTTTTCCAACTGATTAAGAACTTCATCAGTAGTCTCTGCCCCTTCATTTTTACCAGGTGCACATTCACCCCATCCAATGTGACCATTATTTTCTATTCGTACAAAAATATTATGTTTATCTCCATGAGTTCCTCTACTAATTTGCAGTGGAAATCTTTTTTTTAATAGTACTTTATGTAAAGTTATTCTCATTATTGAAAAATTTTAACTTAAAATTTGATGAGTTTTCTGAATGTTGGTGAGGTAACAAGCCATAAAGAGAATCCACTGAGAACAGTCAAAACCCCAAACAAAGAAAAAATTCTTAACAAAATATTATTGAAATTATCTCTTCCATTATAATCCATTGTGTGTCCCATCCAAAGAAAATCAAATATTCTCCAACTTGTATGGCGAACTCTTTGAAATTTTCCATTTCTAGCGGAAACGTATGCAGTAACTTTTTCTGGATGATTAAAGTGAATTGCATAGGCTGGTAAGGGTTTTCCTCTGTATTCGTGGTGAGAATTGACATTTTTAATTTTTTCAATATTTAATATTTCCAAATCTTCTTTTAAGTAAAAATTAACCACATCAACTGCCTGTTTTTCTGATATCTCATACAACTTATCTCCAGTTTTTGCGTTATATAATTGTTTGCCATTAACCCAGAAATATGGCTCATTAGCAATATTAAATAGTTCTAAAGTCGAAATATTAGAAACCTTATCCAGTCCGATTAAACCTGAAAAAGATTTATCAGATTTAGGACTTTTTATAAATTGATCTCCATGAATCTCCTCAAGGTTTGTCCAACTAAAATATAGTCCAGAGATTGTCCAAATTAAAAATTGAACACCTATTATTAAACCAAGATATCTGTGAATTTTTCTAATTTTTAAAGAAGTTTTCATCTTTATTCTATTTTTTTATTGGCTTTAATATACTAATTGTTAATGTAGCTCCAACAATATTTGCAAGAATGTCAAAAAAATCAAACACTCGATTCATAGTTAAAATAGGTTGGAGAACCTCAATTAATAATCCAATAAAAAAACAAATTATCAAAGTCAATCTATTGTAGTTCTTAAAATTCGAATTAAAAAGCGTCATTTTTATACCTAAGGCCTGAGACGCATAAAGTAAAAAATGTCCAATTTTATCAATGTGAGGTATAATTGAGGGGATTTCGTTAGTTCCAGGAACAATAAAAAAACTGCAATAAATAATAACAATTAAATTAATTATTGAGAAAAGGTTCCAATTTATAGTTTTTCTAATCATTTTTAATTTAACAAAAGCTAATTTAACTAATCACAACTTATATTTGCCAATAAATATACTGAGTTGAGTCATAATTCCCACGGTAAAAACGAGATTGATCTTCATGGCATTAGACACAAAGAAGCTATTCAATTAGTCAAAGATTTTTTAGATGAAAAAAAGATGGATGGCTCATTCTCAGTAATAATAATTACCGGTAACTCAAGTTACTTACAGAAAAGGATTTTTAGTGAAATTTTGGAGTATTCTGTATTCAACTATTACATACCATCCTGGAACCTGGGTCAGATAATTGTAGA
>TARA_B100001057_G_scaffold332910_1_pt1 | contig 17370 bp, 17 predicted proteins | sample TARA_B100001057 | Tara Oceans TARA_B100001057 (sample SAMEA2621839) | marine metagenome | biome: marine biome (ENVO:00000447); feature: surface water layer (ENVO:00002042); material: "saline water (ENVO:00002010), including plankton (ENVO:xxxxxxxx)" | depth 5 m
CCAAAACCTGGAGCTTTACAAGCTGAAACTTTTACAACGCCTCTCATATTGTTAACGACTAATGTTGCCAGAGCTTCGCCTTCAACATCTTCTGCGATTATTAGAAGAGATTTACCTGCTTTTGCTACAGCCTCTAATAATGGAAGAAGTTCTCTAATGTTAGATATTTTCTTATCATGCAAAAGAATCATTGGATCTTCCAACTCAGTTATCATTTTGTCTTGGTTGTTAATGAAATAAGGTGAAAGATATCCTCTATCAAACTGCATTCCTTCTACAACTTCTAATTCATTTTCAATACCACTAGCTTCTTCGACAGTTATAACGCCTTCTTTACCAACTTTCTCCATAGCTTCAGCAATAATATCTCCTACTTCAACATCGCTGTTAGCAGATATAGTTCCAACCTGAGCAATAGCAGTGCTATCGGCACAAGGTTCTGACATACTTTGGATGCTTTCAACAGCTTTTGTAACTGCTTTATCTATGCCTCTTTTTAAATCCATTGGATTAAAACCTGCTGCTACTGATTTTAAGCCCTCGTTGACAATCGCTTGAGCTAAAACTGTAGCAGTTGTTGTTCCGTCACCTGCTGCATCTGAAGTCTGTGAAGCAACTTCTTTAACCATTTGAGCGCCCATGTTTTCGAATTTGTCTTTAAGCTCAACCTCTTTAGCCACAGAAACTCCATCTTTAGTTACTGTTGGAGCGCCGAAAGATTTATCTAAAACTACGTTTCTTCCTTTAGGGCCTAAAGTCACCTTTACTGCATCAGCAAGCACATTGACTCCGTCGAGCATTAATTGTCTAGCTGAATCACTGAATTTTACGTCTTTTGCCATTTTTTACCTCGTATAAAAAAATATGTAATTATTTACTTTGAAACTGTTCCAAGAAGATCACTTTCACTAAGAATAAGCAATTCCTCGCCGTCTACTTTAATAGTGTTACTTCCTGCATACTGACCGAAGACAATTGTGTCTCCAACATTAACTGGAACTTCAACTTTTTCTCCTGAATCAAGAACTCTTCCAGGTCCAATAGCTAACACTTCGCCTTGAGAAGGTTTTTCAGCTGCTGACCCAGGTAATACAATCCCTCCCGCAGTAGTTTCTTCCTCTTCACTTCTTCGAACAAGAAGTTTGTCTCCTAATGGATTAAATTTCATATTAGCACTCCTTAAAAAAACTAAAATATTGTGAGATGCGCATTCTATTAAACGAACGCATAATTCACAACTTTTATTTATTTATGTTCAAAAACTCTTTTTTCAAGAGAGAAAATAAAAAAAATGGCAAAAGTTATTCCAAGAATATCTGAAACTAAATCAAAAATACTGCCATTTCTGTAACTGAGAAAATTTTGAACAATTTCTGTTAACAAAGCATAAAAAATACAAAAAATTAAAGCGTAATATTTATTTAATCCACCTAATGTCAATAAGGCAGTCATTAAAAAAAAAATTAGAAAATGTACTAGTTTGTCAAAATAAGGAAATAAGTTTGAGCCTCCCTCAAAAGGAGCAAAAAATAAATATAAAGAAATGAAAAAAAGAATATAAAAGCTACTTAACCAAAAATTAAAATAAATATTTTTACTCAAAGCCTAACTCTTTTCTTTTTTTGTGAGCCATTATCGAAAAAATAATTGCTGGAATTCCAAGTAAGGCGCAAATTATAAAAAATTCATGAAAGCCCATGTTGTCGACAATTATTCCTGAGCCTCCTGAAATGATTCTAGGCGGGACAGATACCAAAGCCACTAATAAAGCAAACTGGGTTGCGGTAAAGCTTTTTGATACGATTGTACCGAGAATTGTAACTCCCATCACATTAACAAATCCTTGGGTAAAGTTATCCAAAGTAATGGTAACAATTAAGAAATTTACATCATGGCCAATCATATTAAGATAAATAAAAGGAAGATTTGTAAGAGGAGTTAAAATTGCTCCTGCAACTAAATTTTTTGAAAGACCATATCGATAAACCGATGCACCTGCAAAAAGGCCGCCAAGAATAGTCATGATAAGTCCATAAAAATTTGTAATTTCCGCAACTTCAATTTTTGTAAATCCTGTTTCTCTATAAAAAGGCATCGCCATTGGTCCTAAAAACATATCGCTCAATCTATAAGTGAATATCAGAAACAGTAAAAGCAGTAAATGATTTTTATATCTTAAATACAGATCCTTTAAAGGCGCAATAAAAGAATCTTCAAGCCAAGCCAGAGGTTCGTTGAAAAAATCTTTAGGTGGTTTAATCTCTCTATTGGGCTCTGTTATAAGAATTAAAAAAATAAAGGACAAACAAATTACAATTATGCCTATCACTTGGTAAGCAAAACTCCATCCGTATAACTCGGCCAAGTAAAAAGTTGCTACACCAGAAAGTAAAATAGCTCCTATTCTCCAACCAATGACAAATACTGCTGAAGCCTCACCTAACTCCCTTTTTTCAACAAGTTCTATTCTTAATGCGTCAGCACATATATCTTGAGTAGCAGAAAAGAACCCAATTGCAAGAATCAGATAAATAAAGGTATTTAAACCTTCTTTAGGATCAATAAAACCAATCGATAATATGATTAAACCGGCTACAAACTGTGAAAAAAATAACCAAGATTTTCTTTGTCCTAAACTATGTAGTCCTGGAATTTTAAGACGATCTACTAAAGGAGCCCAAAATACTTTTAAAGAATAGATTAAAAATACTAAAGAAAGCAGACCAATTGTAGATTTTTCAATGCCTTCTTCTGATAACCAATAATTTAGGGGATCCATTAAAACCCCATATGGAACTCCGGAGATAAAGCCTAGGCAGAGAATTATTAAAATCTGAGGACTTAAATAATTCCTAAAGGAGTCTATCAAAGTCATTTTTAGTCTCTAAAATTTTGAAATTGCAGAGGTATATCGAAATTTTGTTCTTGAATTAAAGTAATAGCAGCTTGAAGATCATCCCTTTTCTTTCCTGAGACCCTTACAGAGTCTCCTTGGATGGAACTTTGAACTTTCATCTTTTTTGATTTTATAAGTGCATTTATTTCCTTTCCGATTTCGCTAGAAATTCCTTGTATCAGTTCTATATTAACTGATGCAGAATTATTAGCTTCATGAGTTTCGCCTATTTTTAAACTTTTCAAATCAATTTTACGTTTACTCAAGTTTTCTTTGAGAATTGGGATAATTTGATCTAATTGAAATGACTCATTTGCAGAAACCCTAATTTGATTCTCTTGCATAGATACATCGGCATTTGAATCTTTAAGATCATATCTATTTGTTATTACTCTATTAGTTTGATCTATTGCATTGGACAACTCATGATTATCAATTTTAGATTCAATATCGAAAGAAGGCATTAGACTATATTATCTTATCTTCGACCAATCAAAAAAGGGGCCAGGGTCAGTCTTACGACCTGCAGCAATCTCAGAATGGCCTACGATATTTTCTTTTCTTATCTTTGGAAAAGAATTACATAAAATTTTAATGAGTTCCTCCAAGGAATTATACTGGTTATCTTCAAAAGAAGTGTTGTCACTTCCAATGAGTTCAATTCCTAATGAAAAATCATTGCAATTTTCTTGATTTTTAAAAGAGGAAACTCCTGCATGCCATGCTCTATCGTATACAGATACAAATTGGTAAATTTTTCCTAATCGATCAATTAGAAAGTGGCTGGATACCTTTAAATCTTTAATTTCTTGAAAAAATTCATGCGACTCAAAATTAAGTTCGTTTTTAAAAAATTTTTTAACGTTTTCAGGTTCAAAATGTTCTGGAGGTAAGCTTATATTATGAATTACGATCAATTTTATCTCAGAATTTTTTGATCGTTGGTCAAAATTTGGGGATAAATGTTTTTCCGCGTTTGTTAGCCAACCCTTTTTATCTATCATTTCCCATTTTTTCAGCTAATATTTCGCCAGTAGCTGCTCCTAAGGTCCAGCCTAAGTGACCATGTCCTGTGTTATAAAATATCCCTTTGACTTTACTTTCAAATATTAAAGGCATCATGTCAGGTGTCATTGGCCTTAAGCCAGCCCAGGGAGTATAGTTTTCTGTACTCACCGAAGGAAAATATTCTCTTACCCAATTAAGTAAAGGACGGATTCTATCTTGTCTAATATCTTTGTTCTTTCCAGCTAATTCAGCAGTTCCAGCAACTCTGAGTCTATTTCCAAGCCTGCTAGAAACAATTTTTACTGGATCATCCAACAAAGACACTTGAGGGGCAGCTTGTTGAGAAATCATATCATCGAGATAGATGGTCACGCTGTAACCTTTGACAGGATAAACTCTCATACCGTCACCTAAAATATCCGCAAATTTTTGAGTTTCAACGCCAGCACAAACGGCAACTTGATCAAAAATGTATCCTTTTGAATTAGCTTGATCTGTCGCGGAGAGAATTACTTTGTCTTTATCCTTATAGATTGTTTCTATTTCTGTATTGAATAGGGTTTCTACACCATACTTTTCTTCTAAAGTTTTAATCATGTTAGTGCAGAATTTATGAATATCGCCACTCGCATCGGATTTTGTATATATCCCACCAACTATTTTCTTTTCGTTACTTGCTGATTTAAATGCAGGTTCTAAATCTTCAATTTCGTCTAGAGATAAAGCCTCCCATTCCATACCTTCCTGATCCAACCAGGAAGCTTTGTCTGCTGCAGAACTGAATTCTTTCTCGTCGTTGTAAAAATGAAGAATACCTTTTTTTAGGAGATCAAATTTTATGCCTTCGAAGTCAGCGATATTGAAATATATTTCTCTTGCTCTTTTAGCTAATTCAATAGTTTGTTGAGTATTGGATTTATGCTTGCCATTAAATGTTGCGAGAAGAAAACCAATCATCCATTTATACTTTTGAATACTAGGCGAGGGATTAAAAAGTAATGGAGCGTCTTTCTTGAACATCCACTTTATTCCGTTGAGTATATTTTTTGTGGTATTCCAAGTTTCTGAATTACTTGCGCTTAATTGACCTCCGTTAGCATAACTAGTTGCCATTGCAGGATATCTTCTGGAATCTATCAAAGTAACTTTGTGCCCCTTTTTAGCAAGAGCGTATGCAGTTGTAATGCCAGCGATGCCAGCCCCAATAATTGCAATGTCACTTTTCATCTGAGTTCCTTTGGTAATTTAAAGGATATATTTTCTTTTAGCCCTTGAATTTCATCAACTTTAGAAAATCCAAAACCTTTGCAGTAAGAAATTATTTCTTTGACTAGTTCCTCTGGAGCAGAAGCTCCTGAGGTAATTCCTAATTTGCTTACATTTTTAAGTGATTCTTCTGAAAGTTGCGAGATATGGTCTACAAGGCAGGATTTAGTTCCCATGAGCTCTGCCAATTCTTTTAGTCGATTTGAATTAGAGCTATTTTCAGAACCTACCACAATTATAAAATCTGTTTCCAATGCAAGTTGTTTTACGGCATCTTGTCTATTTTGTGTCGCGTAACAAATATCATCTGCATTAGGTGATTTAATTTCAGGAAATCTTTCTTTTAGAATGTCGATTATTTGTTCTGTATCATCAACTGATAGTGTTGTTTGGGTAACTAAGGCTAAATTAGACTTCTGAGAAATATTTATATTTTGAGCATCATTTTCGTCTTCAACTAGATATATTTTTCCTATACTTTCTTTAGGAAATCTGCCGAGAGTTCCCTCAACTTCAGGATGATTTTTATGACCTATCATTATCACGTCTCTTCCTTGCTGGGCATACTTAATTACTTCCATATGAACTTTAGTTACAAGAGGGCAAGTAGCGTCAAAGTAATTTAAATTATATTTCTTTGCTTGGGATTCCACATTTTCAGATACGCCATGAGCTGAAAAAATTGTTACAGATCCTTCAGGAACTTCTTCAAGATTATCGACAAATCTAGCTCCACGAATTTTTAAATCCTGAACTACTTTCCGATTATGCACAACCTCGTGTCTTACATAAACAGGCGGTCCAAATTTATCCAAGGCAATATTTACGATATCTATTGCTCTATCGACCCCAGCACAAAAGCCTCTAGGGTTGGCTAGCTTTATGGTCTTACTTTGCATTGGATTTATGCACAAAAAAGGATTCAATGAGTAGAAAAATTATACCTAATGTCACAAAGCAGTCAGCTAAATTAAATACATAAGGATTAAATGTTATATCAATAAAATCTACTACATAACCTCTTATCATTCGATCTATGAGATTTCCTAATCCTCCTGCAAGAATTAGACTCCAAAAAACTCTCTCTTTAAAAAGAATTTCTTTAAAAACAAGGTTAGTAAAAATTGCTAAAAAAAGATAAAAACATATTAAAGAAACTAAAAAAGTAAAAATCAATCCTAAGTTAAGAGAGGGATCATTAAATAAATTAAAAGCGCCGCCAAAATTTTTTATAAACGTGAAATTTAAAAAAGGAAATATGTTTTTAGACTCATAATGATTAAAGTTTTCTGCAATAAAGTATTTTGAGAATTGATCAAAAAAAACCAAAAATATAATTATTAAAAATAAAAAAAATGATTTTTGTGTTTTAAAAAAACTTCCTTTTTTCACCCTCGCCCTCAACATTTTCTATGCATCTAGGACATAGATTTGAATCTAATATTTTTTTAAGATTTCCCGTATGGTGCCAACAGCGATCGCATTTTTCTTTCTCAGAAGGTTTAACTTCGATAGAAACAGGAGTTTGTTTACCTTCATCTATTACCTCTAAAGAAGCATCTGAAACAATCAGAAGAAATTTCAATTCATCAATACAAGGGCTCAATCTTAAAAAAGTTTCGGAGTTACAGAATATTTTTACTTCAGCATCTAGTGAAGATCCAATAATTCCATCATTTCTTTTTTCTTCTAAAAGCTTGTTTGCTTCAATCTTTATTTCGCTCAATATTTTCCATGAATCTTCATCTAGCGAAAGAGAGATATCTTCTGATATTGATGAAAAGCTTTCTAGAAAAATAGACTTTTTGTCTTTATAAAACTCTCTAAAAGCTTCTTCTGCGGTAAAACTTAAAATTGGCGCAATCAATAATAATAATTTATCTATTAGAATTTTTATTGTCGTTTGGGCTGAAACCCTAGCAGTGCCAGATTTTTTTGAAGTATAAAGTCTATCTTTGAGAATATCTAAATAAAAACTTCCCAGTTCATTAGTACAAAAATTTAGAATTTTTTGATAAACCAAATGAAACTCATAATTTGAATAATCTTCAATAATTTCATTTTGAAGTTTTTCTACTTCCTTTAAAATCCATAAATCTATTTCTACCCTTGAATCTAAGCCTGTTTCTTTCTGAGAATCAAAATCATATAAATTTGATAATAAGAATCTAATTGTATTTCTTATCCTTCTGTAAGAATCTGCTGTTCTATCAAGAATTTCGTCTGAAAAATAAATTTCATTTCTGAAATCTGATGAAGCTACCCATGCTCTAAGAATATCTGCTCCCTTCTTGTTCCAAACTGATTGCGGTGAGACTGTATTACCTAAAGATTTTGATTGTTTTTTTCCTTCACCATCAACTACAAATCCATGTGTGAGAACTGATCTATATGGAGCCTCATTGTTAATCGCCATACCCGTCAACAAAGAAGACTGAAACCATCCTCTGTGTTGATCTGAACCTTCCAGATACAAATCGGCAGGATAAGATAAATTATCTCTTTTTTCTAAAACGCAATGATGCGTTACTCCAGAGTCAAACCAGACATCCAAAATATCAGAAGACTTTTCATATAACTCGTAATCATCAATTAAAGACCTCGGCTCCATATCATACCAAGCCTGGATGCCAATTTTTTCTACCTCATGCGCTACCTTTTCTATAATTTCTAATGTTTTAGGATGAAGTTCACCAGTTTCTTTATTGGTGAACAGAGGTAATGGTACTCCCCAAGAGCGTTGTCTTGAAATACACCAATCTGGTCTGTCTTGCATCATTCCTTGAATTCTTGATTTTCCCCATTCTGGCAGCCAATTTATCTCATTTATTTTTTCTTCAGAATTTTGCAGGAGAAAGTTTTTTTCCATAGAAATAAACCATTGAGGAGTTGCTCTAAAGAAAACAGGAATTTTGTGACGCCAACAATTTGGAAAACTATGTCTATAAGTACTTTTGCTGAGTAATAAAGATTTGTCAGCCAATAATTCAATAATTTTGATATTTGCGTCTTCTAAATTTAATCCACCAACAAATTCTTGGCTTTTGATAAATTCACCTTTTTCATCAACTGGGCTACGAAAATCTAAATCTTTCCCCAGACAAGCATGATAGTCATCCATGCCATGAGCCGGAGCCGTATGAACAAGGCCTGTTCCAATTTCATTGGTGACATGAGTTCCAGAAATAAATAAAGATTTTCTATTTAAAAGAGGATGATCTGCTTCTATTTCATTAAATGCACTTCCGGATAACTTACCCAGAATATTATGGTTAATAACGCCTATTCTTTCTAAGGTTTTTTCTTTCAAAGCTTCAGCAACTAATACAGCTATTTGTTTATTTTCATGCTCAAACTCTATCAATTCATATTCAAACTCAGGGTTAAAAGAAATTGCCTGATTACTAGGAATTGTCCAAGGCGTAGTAGTCCAAGAAGCAGCAAAAGTTGGAAGACTTATTTCTATCGAAAGTAATTTCTCAACAACTTCCTTTTGCATTGGAAAGAGAAAATCTATAGCTTTTGATTCTTTGTCGTAATATTCGACCTCAGCTTCTGCAAGAGCAGACTTACATTCCGAGCACCAGTAGACAGGTTTTTCACCTCTTACTAGGTGATTAGCCTCAATTACTTTTCCAAGGGCTCTGATGGTGTTTGCCTCATAATCAAATGACATGGTTTTGTATGGATTTTTCCAATCGGCTTGGATGCCAAGCCTTTTAAAATCATTTCTTTGAATGGCAATTTGTTGGTTTGCATATTCTCGACATTCTTCTCTGAATTTATCTGCAGGAACTTCAACATTTACTTTTCCAATCTTTTTTTCGACATTCAATTCTATGGGAAGTCCATGACAGTCCCAGCCTGGAATATAAGGAGAATTAAATCCTTGGAGTTGTTTTAATTTAATAATGATATCTTTGAGAACCTTGTTATTCGTAGTTCCAAGATGAATCGGACCATTTGCATAAGGAGGTCCATCATGTAATAAAAAATTCGGACCATCCTTATTTTTGCTTTGGAGCAAGTCATAAAGATTTATTTCTTCCCAATACTTAATCATTTCTGGCTCTTTTTGAGCTAAATTGGCTTTCATAGAAAATCCAGTTTTAGGCAGATTTAAGGTATCTTTAATTTTTTTCATTAAGTAATTGTTCTTTTGCGATGCTTACGTCTTTTGCAATTTGTTTTTTTAGATCTTCGAGACTATCAAACTTTTTTTCATCTCTTATTTTTTTTACAAATTCTACTTTTACACGTTTTCCATATATTTCTTTTTTAAAGTCAAAAATATTAACTTCAAGTATTGGAGAGGTGCCTCCAACTGTAGGTCTGATTCCAATGTTGGCTATTCCGTACAATTCTGACATATCTAGTGAAATCTTTACAGAGAACACTCCCTTAATAGGTAAATTATTTTTTGGAAGCCATATATTCGCGGTTGGAAAACCTATTGATCTGCCCACTCTATTTCCATGAACAACTTTGCCCTCAAATGAGTAAGGCCTACCTAAAAGCGTCTCAGCAGAAGAAAAATCACCCAAAGACAGGGTCTCTCTCACCCAAGTACTACTTACACGTCGATTATCAATTGAAAAAGTAGGTAATTTTGACAATGAAATACCTTTGCTTTTGCTCCAGTTACTAAGCATCAAAAAGTCACCTTTTCTATCTTGCCCAAATCTAAAATCATCACCTATCATTAAGTTCCCTATATTTAAAGATCCTAAAACTTTTTCAATAAATATTTCCGGGTTCATGGTTTGAAGAGACTTATTAAATTTCAAGAAAAAGGCAAAATCTATATTTTCGTTTTCTAGATTTTTGAACTTATCGCGCCAAGGGGAAATCCTTGCTGGCTGCTCCATAATATCTTTGTCCATAGAAAAGAATTCCTTAGCATGAGGTTCGGTAAATATCACCATAGTTTTGGCACCAGAATCTCGAGAAATATTTTTCATTTCTTGAATTATTTTTTTATGGCCTTGATGAAGGCCATCGAAATTACCAATCGTGACAACAAGCTCCTCTTCGCTAAATCTCTCATTGAATAGCGGTAAGTTGTTTAATCCTCTCAATAAATACATTTAATTTTTAAAAAAACTCATCCTAAAGCCAAAAACAAACATTAAACCAAAATATACAAACGCTCCTAAGAAAATGATCAGCAAGAGATTAAAAATTTGAATCAATAAACTAAAGTCTAATAAATTCGGAATTAATGTTTGAAATCCTATAAGCAAAGCTAATAAACCTAAAGAGCTAGTAATAATTTTTAAAAGAAAGATCATTGATTTTTCTTCTAAAATTAAAATTGACCTTCTCATGAGAATAAAAATTAGGATAAAAAAGCTTACCACTGCAGCTATTACACTCCCGATTGCTAAGCCAACATGGCCATAACCAAACTGAAAAGCAAATAACCAATTTAAAATAATATTAAGAATTAATGATATTAAAGCGACATACATTGGAGTTTTAGGATCTTGTCTTGCAAAAAAACCTACATTAAGAATTTTAATAGCCATGAAAGCAATCAGCCCAAAACAGAAAGCTTTGAGACTGTAACTTGTCATTAGAGCATCAGAAGTTGAGAACTCACCTCTCAAAAATAAAATACTAATAATTTCTAGACTTAAAAAATAAAGTCCGACTGAAGATGGTATACCTACAATGAATATAAATTTTAAAGCCCAATTAAATTTTTCATTGAATTCCAAATCATTTTTCACAGCAGAAGCATTTGATAAAGCAGGCAAAATAACTGTAGCAGCAGCAATTGCAAAAATACCCAAAGGTAGTTGAATTAATCTATCGGAGAGATATAGCCAAGTCGGACTTCCAGTTTTGAGTAGAGATGCAAAGATAGTGTCTATTAAAATATTAATTTGAATTATTCCTCCACTTAAAATCCCTGGAAGCATCAATATTGAAATTTTTTTTAATCCTGGATGATTAAAATCAAATTTAAATTTAGGTAGCAACTTGAGTTTTATTATTGGAATTATATTTATCAATAATTGAATGAGGCCTGCTATAAAAACTCCCCAGGCAATTGCTAAAACAGGAAGTTCAAAATAATCTGTGAAAAATATTGCTCCAATTATTAGGCTTAAGTTAAAAGCGATAGGAGTAGCTGCTGGAATAGAAAAAAGACTGAAAGAGTTAAGTATAGATCCAAAAAAAGCGACTAAAGACATAAAAAATAAATAAGGAAAAGTAATTCTTAAAATTTCTATTGCCAGAGATTTTTTTAGAGGATCGAAATAAAATCCAGGAGCAAAAATAAAAACTACAATAGGAGCAAAAATCATAAATAAAACGCAGAGAAACAAGACTAGTGAAGAAATTGCAGTAAAGGTTAAATCAATTAACTTCTTAAGCTCTTCCCTTGATTGATTGTTTTTATATTCAGAAAAAACCGGAATGAAAGCTTGGCTAAATGCACCCTCAGCAACCAACCTTCTAAATAAATTGGGTATTTTTAGCATCACTACAAATACATCATGAGCGACTCCAGCACCCAAAATATATGTTGTTGCTATATCTCTTAAAACTCCAAATATTCTTGAAATTAACGTCCAAAAAGAAACAACTAAAGTTTTTAGAGAAGTTTTATTCTTTTGATTTTTTGAGGAATCCAATTTTACTTATCAGACTTTTTAAACTGCATTGCAACGGAATTCATGCAATACCTTTTTCCTGTAGGCATGGGTCCGTCAGGAAACAAATGTCCTAAATGAGCACGGCACTTCTGACAATGCACTTCTGTTCGAACCATCCCATGGCTTTCATCGATTTCCTCACCAACTGAATTTTCATTAAGGACGTCCCAAAAGCTAGGCCACCCTGTACCAGAATCATATTTTGTATCTGAAGAAAAGAGCTTATTTCCGCAACAAATACAAGTAAAAATACCTTCTTCCTTTGTGTCCAAAAGCTCTCCAGAAAAAGGGGCTTCTGTCCCATGCTCTTGAGTGACTGTGTAAGAGGCTTCGGAAATTTTACTCTTGAGATCTTCTTTATTCATTCTAGATAATCACTTTTTTAAAAACGTTTAAATAACCGTTTTCAATTTCTAAATCTTGGTAGAAATCTTTCTCTTTTAACATTTGATGAGCCTTTGGTAGGTTATACCAAGGGCAAAACATGAATAGATGATGTTCGATATGATAATTTACATTTAGAGGAGCAATAAAATATCTTACAAAACTTGAATCTAAGGTTGTTCTGGTGTGGGTAAAGTCATCCTTCCCAGATGTACACGCATGCTCTGAAATGCTTCTTAATCTATAAAATAAACTAAAAATTGTTAATTTTGGTATCCACCACAAAAGCAAATATAACCATGGCACATTGAAAATAGTTAGTGTGGTAAAAATTAATACATGACAAATTAAAAACCCATAAAGCGAAGAAAAGAAATGTTTTAGGTGTCCAAAAAAAGTATTTTCATTAACACCCCATGCTGAATACAAATATCCAATATAACGCCTAAAACCTGCTATACCAGATAGATCTCTTAACATTTTTCGAGAAAAACTTTTTTTTGAAACTGGAAAAGGATCGGTCAGACTTTTATCAGGATCTAAACTGGTTTCCGTATGTTTGTGGTGTTTCAGGTGATACTTTCTATAATTTACAGTCTCTGTCATCATCGGATAAGCGCAAAGCCATTGAGAAATAAAGTCATTAATTTTTTTATTCTTTGAAATCAAATTATGAGCGCCATCGTGCATCATTACTACCAAAGCAAACTGTCTAGTTCCGATAATAAGGGCGGCAACTATAAAAGTTAAGAGATTTGGTGAAACTGAAAAAATGACAAAACCAAGAGTAATCTGAGCCCAAATACTTAAAATGGCTAAATAATTCTTCCAATCCTTAGAATCTCGCAAAATGGCAATTTCTTCTTCCAAAAGAAGAGTATTTGGGTTGATCATGAATTTATTATACTAGACAATTCATAGCTTTCTTAAAGTCTAAATCCAAAAAGCTCTAATTTTGATTTAGCTATAGTACCTACATCGCCAACTATTTTATGATTATTAAAACCTAGTCTTTTTAGCGAAGTTCTTAGCTCTTGAAAATTTCTAGGATCTTCTTTTTTTTTGAAATAACTTTTAAAGGCAAAGTCGTCTCTTTTAACATCATAAATTTTTAAAAAAATAGAAATAGGTATGCCGAAAATATCCATTTCCTCTTCAATGGATTTATCGATAATGAAATCAATTGATTTCTTTGATTCGATGGCTTCTAAATTTTCATTAAAGAAATTATTAAATTCACTTAAGGCTTTTTCATTAAATTTATTTTCTGCGCTCATTGTTTTTCCAGCTATGTGCGGGGTTGCGATATAAGGCTTTCTGAACTTTATCAAGTTAATGTTGGATTCATCGGGCCAAACGTCAAAAATAAAATTATTTGATTTTTTTGATTTGAAGTACTCATTACTTAGCACTTCACCTCTTGAAGAATTAATTAGAAATTGATCTTCTCTCATTTCATTAAGAAAATTAATATCTAAAAGATTATGAGATGGAAATTTCCCAGTTTTTGAATAAGAGCAATTTAGGGAAATTACTTCAGAGGATAAAACTTCATCAAGGCTAGAAGATATTTCGGGAAAATATGGATCATAAATATAACTGGGGAAATTAATTTCATCTAAGATATTTTTAAATCTTTTGCCTATATTGCCATAACCGATAATGCCTATCTTTGCCTCAAAAGGCTTAATTTTATTACCAATAATCAAGACAGATAAAACACTTAATAAATATTCAATTACTGCTAGTGAATTCCCTCCCTTACCTGTTGAAAGATGGATACTTGAGTTTTCAAAGTAATCTTGATCTATATGATCTTCTCCTGATGTTAATGAAGCAACAAATTTTACGTTTGTGTTATTTAATAATTCTTCGTTAATTTTCGTCGTAGATCTTAGAAAGACAGCATCAGAATTTTTGATAGCTTGATTTGAAATTTCGTGTGATGCAAGACTTAGAACATTGAATTTTGAACATCTTTCGAATGTTTTAGTTAACTCTTGCAAGTCTTCGTTGATTACAATATTCATTAATTGTTTTTATTTGGCAGTAACTTGCTTTTTACCCAACCAAAAAAAGAATTCTCTTTAAGACTAATTTGATCAATTTTGAGATACAAATCATCTAATTCTTTAGGAGAAGAAAACATATCTGCTCTAGAAATCATTTTTTCATTCGCATCTAATTCTTTAACTACTTTTGCCGGATTACCTGCAACTACAACATTTGGAGGAACATCTTTAACCACTACCGATCCAGCGCCAACGATACTATTTTTTCCAATCCTTACTCCTTTGTTAATGATTGCGCTATCTCCTATCCAAACGTTGTCTTCTAAAACTACTTCTAAAGACTTTCCAACTGGCAAAGCTCTATCATAAATACCATGCCAATCAGAGTCGGAAATGTATGCCCCGTTGGCAAACATACATGAGTCTCCAATTTTTATTGAAGTAGCTGCAGAAATTCTTACTCCTGGACTAAATAAACAAAACTTACCTGCTTCAATTTTTCCATCATGTTTATCAGCATTCCAAGTGGTGATATGGACATGTGCATCTGGGGATGTGATAAAAGTTGCAAAATCTCCAACTGATATATTTTTTCCAGATACATGAAGATATTTAACGCCTAAAATAAGAGGACTGGTTCCTAAATGATCAAATTGAGGAGTGATAATTTTTTTTATGTACTTTTGATCAAACCACCAATGGATTCTTTTGAGCCAAAAAGGTCTATTGTCTTTTCTAATTTTTAATCTCCAGATATTTTTACATAATGTATGATACAGCGATTCTATGAAAGAAACCCTCAACACTTCAACAGAAGATAGTGTTTTAAAAAATTCAGTGGCTTCGGAAGAAGCCAAGGAATATTTTAAATTAGCTACTCCAATGCTTCTGACTCAATTGGCAGCTCACGCGACAGGAATAATTGCTGCTTTAATGACTGGTAATTATAATACTCTTGACCAGGCTGCTGTCGCTATAGGTAATATGCTTTTTTGGCCTGCTTATTTTGGGATTGCTGGTGTGTTGTTTATCATTACATCTTTTGTTGCTCAATTTTATGGAGCAAAGCAAATTACACTAATTGGACCTATCGTAAAGCAATCCTATTGGCTGACAATTCCTTTGATTCTTTTGTTCGTCATTTATATATTGAATGCTGATTCACTTCTTAATGTCTTAGGCACTCCCGAAGAAGTTCAGGTCATTACTAAAGATTATCTATTTGGATTGATGATTGGTGCTCCGGCGATGTTTTTATTTCAACCCTTGAGATCCATGTGCGAGGGAATGAAAAAACCTCTTCCCATTACTTATATAAATATTGTGATGGTTTTAATAAATGCTCTGGTAAATTATGTTTTGATTTTCGGTAAGTTTGGCTTCCCTGAATTGGGCGGTAAAGGTTGTGGAATAGCATTTTTAATTTCTTCATGGTCTTCTCTTTTAATTATTCTTGGGTACATTTATTTTTCAAAGTTTTTTAGAGAAATTAAATTTTTTGAGGGTTTTGAAGCTCCTAATCCAAAACAGATATCAGAAATCATAAAACTTGGAATTCCAATTGGAGGAACCTTATTCATAGAGATAGCTGTTTTTAGTGGAGCAGGTTTAATCTTAAGCAGACTGGGTGAAAATATTATTTCTGCTCATGCAATTGCAATGCAAGTTACTACTCTAACTTTTATGTTACCCCTATCAATAGGCTTAGCAGCTAATGTTAGAGTTGGAAATTTAGTAGGGTCAAACTCATTAGATAGAGCAAGATATTCTTCTTTTTTCGCAATGTTTTTTGCTTTGTTCTTGGCAATTATAAATACCTTCGTTCTTATAGAGTTTGGTAATTACCTTGCTAGCTTCTTCAATCCAAATATCGAAATTGTGAATTTAGCAGCTACCTTATTAGTAATTGCCGCTATATTCCAAATTGCAGATGGTCTTAACTTTGCAGGCGTAGGTGCTTTGAGAGGCTTTAAAGATACTCAGATTTTATTCTTTTTTATGTTTGTTGCTTATTGGATTATTGGAATGCCAATTGGATATACCTTATCAATGACTAACTTCTTCTCCGATCCTATTGGAGCACCAGGTATGTGGATCGGATTGACTATAGGACTTTTTGTTTCAGCAGCTTTTGTTATTGCTAGAGTTAATTATACTACTGGAAGAGGTAGGAATAGATTTGTCTTGAACTCTTGAATGATTGAAATAGATGCCAAAGGTCTTAAATGTCCTGAGCCAATAATGCTTCTTCATCAATCTATTCATGAAGCTAAAAAAGGAGATGAAGTTACTCTTATAGCAACTGATCCAACTGCAATTAAAGATGTTAAAAAATTCTGCGAATATCTAAATCATTCACTGATTTCTTTTTCTAAAGAAGATGGAGTCATTACATTCAAAGTAAAAAAAGGAGAATAAGAAAGATGGAAAAAATTAATAAGAGATTGGTCTTAGCAAAAAGACCAGAAGGCATGCCTGAAGATGAATGTTGGAAATTAGAAGATGCTCCGATAAATGATCTTGATGATAATCAAATCTTAATTAAAGTTATGTATCTTTCTATTGATCCTTACATGCGAGGCAGAATGAATGACATGAAATCTTATACTGATCCTGTTGCGATTGGAGAGATAATGACTGGTGAAAGTGTTGGACAAGTAATTCAATCCAGATCTGAGAAATTTCAAATTGGAGATTACGTTGCGGCCCACTTGGGTTGGCAGTCTTTTATTAGATGTGATGACAATAATCCTGCCTTAATGAGAATTCATCCAGACCTAGCGCCAATACAGTCTTTTTTAGGACCAGCAGGTATGCCAGGTAGGACAGCCTATTTTGGGCTTAAGGAAGTAGGAAAGGTCAAGGAAAGCGATACTGTAGTTGTATCTGCAGCTTCTGGAGCTGTTGGCTCTGTCGTTGGTCAAATGGCTAAACTTATTGGTTGTAAAACTATAGGAATTGCTGGTGGAAAGAAAAAATGTGATTTTGTTAATGATGTGATGGGATTAGATTATGCCATTGACTACAAATCAAAAACTTTTAAAAATGATCTATCTAAGGCTTGTTCAGATGGGATAGACATTTATTTTGAAAACGTCGGTGGAGAAGTTTCAAAAGCAGTTGCCGAACTTCTCAATCC
>TARA_B100001057_G_scaffold407802_1_pt1 | contig 17348 bp, 28 predicted proteins | sample TARA_B100001057 | Tara Oceans TARA_B100001057 (sample SAMEA2621839) | marine metagenome | biome: marine biome (ENVO:00000447); feature: surface water layer (ENVO:00002042); material: "saline water (ENVO:00002010), including plankton (ENVO:xxxxxxxx)" | depth 5 m
GTCTTGTTGTGTACAACCTTGCAGTATCTAAGTAATTTACACTCAGACAATTTAAAAGTCACCTTCGGGTGACTTTTTTTTACATTTTACTTGGAAGACTTATCCCTAGAAGATCACAACAAGATTCAATAATATCACTAGTTTTATTTGATATAATTAGTCTCATTGAAGTTGAGTCTTTACTTTCCGAGTTAAGGATATGGTAGTTTTGATAAAGTGAGTTATAACTTTTAACTAAATCATATAGATAGTTTGCGATAAGTGCAGGTGAAAGCTCTTTGTAAGAGTTATTTATTACAGATGGAAATTCATGAATAATCTTTATTACCTCTTTCTCTTTTTCATTAAGTATATACTCTTTATTAATATCTCTGTCATTATTAACTTTTTTAAGAATTGATTGAATTCTTACGTAAGCATATTGAATAAAAGGGCCTGTATTACCTGTTAAATCAATTGATTCCTCAGGATTAAATAAAATATTTTTCTTAGGATCAACCTTAAGAATATAGTACTTAAGAGCACCTAGCGCAATCTTTTTATATTCATCATAATCTAATAAATCATTTGATGATTGATATTTTTCTAGGCTCTCTGTTGTCTCCTTAACTGTATCTATAAGATCGTATATCAAATCATCTGCATCAACAACTGTCCCTTCTCTACTCTTCATTTTTCCAGATGGAAGATCCACCATACCATAACTTAAATGAAAGAGATTATCAGCCCAATCATATCCAAGTCTCTTCAATATTTTGAATAAAACTTTAAAGTGGTAATCTTGTTCATTACCAACAGTATAGATCATACCCTTGACATTGGAATTATCAGAGATTCTCTGTACTGCTGTGCCAAGATCTTGTGTCATATAAACAGATGTTCCATCAGATCTTAATAGAAGTTTTTCATCTAACCCTTCATCATCGAGGTTTATCCAGACTGAAGAATCATCTCGTCTATATAAAACATTTTTTTTCAATCCATCTAACATTATGTTCTTACCCAAAAGATAAGTTTCACTCTCATAATAATTTTTATCAAATGATACTCCTAATAAATTATAGGTCTTGTCAAAGCCATCATATACCCAATCATTCATCATCTTCCAAATTTTCCTTGTTTCTACATCATTATTCTCCCACTTTGTTAATTCTTCTTTCGCTAATTTCATTATTTCAGTATTTTCAGATGCAGAATCTTCATCCATTCCGGCATCAATTAACGTATTCATCTGCTCTTTGTGAACTTTATCAAACATTATGTAGTAATCTCCAACAAATTTATCACCTTTGATATTCACTGAATTTGGGGTTGACCCATTAGCAAATTGTTTCCAAGCAATCATCGATTTACATATATGAATTCCACGATCATTAATTATTTGAACTTTTTGAACTTTTTTTCCATTAGCTTCCAAAATTTTAGAAATTGAATATCCCAACAAGTTGTTTCTAATATGACCTAAGTGTAGAGGTTTATTTGTATTGGGTGATGAAAATTCGACTATATAAGTCTCATCTGAGGGTTCTTTTTTACCAAAGTTTGAATTGTTATTAATAGAAGTAATGAAATTAACAAAGTAGTTATGAGATATGGTAAGATTTAAGAATCCACCTGCTATATTAAAATCTGATATATTAAAAGAATTTTGTGTGATAAATTCTCCAAACTCTCTTCCAAAATCAGATTTCTCTCTCTTAATATTTTTATAAAAAGGAAAAAGAACTATTGTGATATCACCTTCAAATTCTTTTCTAGTATTTTGGATTTCAATAACATCAGCCTTGATACTAAAATTTTTATCCAAAAAGTTAGAGGCAAGATTTGAAATCTCAGATTTGATTTCCATTAATTCTATTATGAAATTGTCCTGTGAGTAGGTCCATTATAAATTTGTCTTGGTCTACCAATTGGATTATTGGAATCTCTCATTTCTTTCCACTGTGAAATCCAGCCTGGTATTCTTCCAAGCGCAAACATTACGGTAAACATATCAGTAGGTATTCCAAGAGCTCTATAAATAATACCTGAGTAGAAATCTACATTAGGATATAATTTTTTTTGAATAAAATATTCATCATTTAAAGCTTTATCTTCAATTGTTTTTGCTATTTCTAGAATAGGATCATCAATTCCTAGATCGTTTAAAACTTGATCTGCAGCCTTTTTGATGATTTTAGCTCTAGGATCAAAGTTTTTATAAACTCTATGTCCAAAACCCATTAATCTGAAGGGATCTGATTTATCCTTAGCTTTATTTAAATATTTGTCTATATCAGAATTATCGTTTTTGATAAGTTCTAGCATTTCAATTACTGCTTGATTAGCTCCACCATGAAGTCTTCCCCATAATGCAGATATACCTGCTGAAATGGAGGCATATAGTCCAGCGTAGGACGAGCCAACAATTCTAACAGTAGAGGTAGAACAATTCTGTTCATGATCTGCATGAAGTATTAATAGTGTATTTAGTGCATTAACAACTATGTCATTCTGAATATACTCTTGATTTGGTTTTGCAAACATCATATAAGCAATATTTTCTGTGTAAGAAAGATTATTGTTACTATAATTAAGAGGAAGTCCTTTAATTTTTCTCAAAGTCCAAGAAGACATTATTGGAAATTTTGCTAAAAGACGTACAGTAGACATATACATTTTATCATCAGCAGTAATTCCTTCTTTATCTTTCATAGAAATTTTAGTTTCATTCTGTGGATTAAAAGCTATTAAAGCTGAAGTCAAAGATGATAAAACACCCATTGGGTGAGCAGACTTAGGGAAACTCTTAAAAATCTGTTTTAAATCTTCGTCAACCAGAGCCTCTTCTCTTATATCTTGTTGAAACTTTTCAACTTGAGATTTAGTAGGTAAATCTCCAAATATTAATAAATATGTAACTTCTAAAAAAGTTTTTTTTTGACATAATTCTTCAACTGAATAACCTCTATATCTTAAGATTCCATTCTCTCCATCTAGATAAGTAATATCACTAATACAATGACCGGTATTTTTATACCCAGGGTCGTAAGTAATGAGCCCAGCATCAGATCTCAGGTTTTTAATATCGATAGCTTGTTCATTTTCTGAGCCAGTGATTACAGGAAATGTATATGTCTTGCCTTTATATTCAATTTTTGCAGAGTTATTCATTAATAGGTGTTTTTACAAATTTAAATTACCTACAGTTAAGAAAAAAATTAAATAAAATTTAAATTTTCAGATGTTTAATTTAAAAGCTTTTTTTCCAAGATATCTAGCAGAGTCTCCTAATTCTTCCTCAATTCTTATTAATTGGTTGTATTTCGACATTCTATCACTTCTTGACATAGATCCAGTTTTTATTTGTCCCGTATTAAAAGCAACACATAAATCAGAGATTGTGGAGTCTTCTGTTTCACCTGATCTGTGTGATATTACTGAAGTAAAATTATTATCTAGTGCAAGATTAATCGATGAAATTGTTTCAGTTAAAGATCCTACTTGGTTAAATTTGATCAATATAGAATTTCCTATGTTTTCATTAATTCCTTTAGATAATCTTGATATATCAGTTACGAATAGATCATCACCTACCAGCTGAACTCTTTCTCCAACTTTTTCTGTTAAGAGCCTCCAACCGTCCCAGTCATTTTCATCCATACCATCTTCTATAGAAATGATTGGGTATTTATCACATAGTTCAACTAAAAAATTTACTTGCTCTTCAGAAGTTAACTTTGAATTATTTCCACTTTCAAATATGGAATAATCATAATAACCATCTTTAAAAAACTCAGAAGATGCGCAGTCAAGAGCTATCATTACATCATCAATTATCTTATATCCAGCTTTTTCAACAGCTTTAATAATAGTATCAATTGCATCTTCTGTACCTTCTAAATTAGGTGCAAAGCCACCTTCATCTCCTACAGCAGTTGAAAGACCTCTAGATTTTAAAATTAGTTTTAGGTTGTGAAAAACTTCATTCCCTATTTGAAGAGCATGACTAAAAGTTGATGCACCAACTGGTACAATCATAAACTCTTGAAAAGAGATAGGGGAGTCGGAGTGACTACCACCATTAATAATGTTCATTAATGGAACTGGAAGAATATTTGAGTTTTTATTTCCTAGATATCTGTAAAGAGATATTTTTTTTTCATTTGCAGCTGCTTTTGCAACCGCTAGGGAAACTGATAAAATAGCATTTGCTCCTAATTTAGACTTATTGGAGGTATTATCCAGCTTAATCATCCTTGAATCAATTAATTCTTGATCAAATACCGATAGATTCTCTAAATTTTTAAAAATTAATTCATTTACATTTTTAACTGCACCAAATACTGATTTACCCATAAAATCTTTAGTGTTATCTCTTAATTCTACAGCTTCATGCTGACCAGTTGAAGCACCTGAGGGAACAGCAGCTCTTCCAAGAACACCATTTGTGGTAACGACATCAGTCTCAACTGTTGGATTACCTCTTGAATCAAAAATCTGCCTTGCTACAATACTTTTTATTTTTGTCATGTAATTAATTAAGTTTTGAAAGAAATTGATCAAAAAGATAGTTCCCATCATTAGGTCCTGGTCCAGCCTCTGGATGGTACTGAACAGAGAAACAGTCTTTATCTTTAATTTCAAGTCCTGCAACTGTTTGATCATTTAGATGTTTATGTGATATTTGTACGGATTGATTTGATACTGCAGTTTCATAATCAACAGCAAAACCATGGTTTTGGGATGTGATCTCACCTTTACCTGTGTTAAGATTTAAAACTGGGTGATTAATTCCTCTATGTCCGTTAAACATTTTATATGTTTTAATTCCATTGGCAAGAGCAATTATTTGATGACCAAGACATATTCCAAAAAGAGGATAATTTTTTTCAAGAATTTGTTTGGTAGTATTTATTACCTGGTCTAAAGGCTTTGGGTCGCCAGGCCCATTTGACAGAAAAAAACCATTTGGTTTAAATTTCAACATTTCGTTAAGTTCAGTATTATATGGAAATACTTTTATATAAATGCCTCTTCTAGTAAAATTATCAAGAATATTCTTTTTAATTCCTAGATCTATAACTGCTAGTCTAGTTTTTGAATTACTATCACCATATTCATAAGATTGCTTTGTTGAAACCTTCGATGCTAATTCAAGACCATCCATTACAGGAAATTCATTAAGACTTTGTCTAATAACTTCAATTTTATCAATTTCAGTGGTTATCGCAGCATTCATGGCTCCATTGTCTCTTATATATCTAACTAGAGCTCTCGTATCAACATCACAGAGTGTAACTAATTTATTTGATTTAAACCATTCTTTTAATGACTTTGAATTCGATCTTGAATTAACAGAGCTAAAAGACTTACAAATTAAACCACTTATAAAAATATCCTTTGACTGTGACTCAGACATCTTTATCCCATAATTACCAATATGAGAAGTAGTGGTAACCATTATCTGTCCAAAATATGAGGGGTCAGTAAAAATTTCTTGATATCCAGTTACTCCTGTGTTAAAACAAATTTCACCAAAAGAAGTACCGTCAATACCAGCGGAGCGACCATAAAACATTGTACCATCTGATAGAAGTACAAGCCCTTTTTTTCTTCTTTTGTTGGACATTTCGGAAAGTAAAATTAAACAAAAAAAGGATACATGAATAAACATATACCCTTTTGTTAATTACTTTTAATAATGTTATTTTGATTCAGTTTCAACTTGAGAATCAACAGAAGTCTCAACAATTGGGTTACTATTATAAATGTTATTATAATCAACTAGTTCTATCATAGCCATTGAAGCATTATCACCCATTCTATTTCCTAATTTAACAATTCTTGTGTAGCCTCCTTGACGATCTCCAACCTTCTTTGAAATCTCATCAAACAAAATTTGAACTCCAGTTTTGTTTCTTAACTTACTGAAACATACTCTTCTATTGTGAACAGTGTCGTTTTTTGATTTGGTAATAAGTGGTTCAAGAAACACTTTTAGAGCTTTTGCTTTTGTAGAAGTAGTTGTGATTCTCTTATGCTCAATCAAGGAGTTAGCCATGTTTGCAAGCATAGCTTTTCTATGTGCCGTTTTTCTACCAAGTTTTATTATTCGCTTACCGTGTCTCATAATTTAAAGTTTAGTCTTTGTCTAATTTATATTTAGCTAAGTCCATACCGAAGGATAAACCTTTCAAGATTACTAATTCTTCAAGCTCAGTAAGAGATTTTCTTCCAAAATTTCTAAATTTCATTAAATCATTTTTATTAAATGAAACAAGGTCTCCTAAAGTATCTACCTCAGCAGCTTTTAAGCAATTTAAAGCTCTAACAGAAAGATCCATGTCTATTAACTTAGTTTTTAAAAGCTGTCTCATGTGAAGAGATTCCTCATCGTAAGTTTCTGATTGTGCTATTTCATCTGCCTCAAGTGTTATTAGCTCATCAGAAAATAACATAAAGTGATGAATCAATATTTTGGCAGCTTCTGTAAGAGCATCTTTTGGATGAATCGAACCATCGGTAACAATTTCAAATATGAGCTTTTCATAATCAGTTTTTTGTTCAACTCTGTAATTTTCAATTTCGAACTTTACATTTTTAATTGGTGTAAATATAGAATCGATTGAAATAACACCAATTGATTCACTTTGTTTTTTATTTTCCTCAGCAGGCACATACCCTCTCCCCTTTTCAATACAAAGTTCTATGTTTAATTTTACATCTTTTTCTAGATTACAAATTATTAAGTCTGGATTAAGAATTTGAAAACCAGATATATACTTTTGTAAATCAGAGGCTTTAAGTACTGACTGGTTACCTACAATAATATTTATTTTCTCATTTTCAACATCATCAATTTGTCTTTTTAGTCGTATTTGTTTGATATTTAAGATGATCTCAGTAACATCTTCCACAACCCCTTTGATTGTTGAGAATTCATGATCAACACCATCAATTTTTACAGAGGTAAAAGCATATCCCTCCAAAGATGATAGAAGAACTCTCCTCAGTGCGTTACCTATAGTTAATCCATATCCAGGTTCTAGAGGTCTAAATTCAAATTTACCATGCGATTCTGTAGAATCAATCATGATAACTTTATCCGGTTTTTGAAAATTTAAAATTGCCATATTTTTTTATTTTGAGTATAATTCAACGATTAATTGTTCCTTAATATTTTCAGGTATTTGGTCCCTATCAGGAATTGATACAAACTCACCTTCTAATCTTTCTTTATTAAATTTTATCCAGTCATATTCATTGCTGTTTTCTCTTAATGAGCTTTCAATTGCTTTCAATGATTTAGATTTTTCTCTTATTGAGACTACATCTCCAGGTCTAAGTGTATAGGAGGGAATATTAACAATAGAGTCATTTACTTTTATATGTTTGTGCGAGACTAATTGTCTTGCACCATCTCTTGTATTTGAAATACCCATTCTGTATACTACATTATCAAGCCTAGATTCACAGAGTTGAAGTAAAAGTTCACCTGTAATTCCTTTACCTCTATTTGCCTTGTCATAGATGTTTTTAAACTGTTTTTCTAAAATACCATAAGTGTACTTCGCTTTTTGTTTTTCCATCAACTGAATAGCATATTCAGACTTTTTACCTCGTCTTTTATTATTACCATGTTGTCCTGGAGGATAATTCTTCTTTTCTAATGTTCTATCTTCACCAAAAAGTGGTTCACCAAATTTTCGTGAAATCTTTGTTTTAGGTCCTGTATATCTTGCCATTATATATTAATTAGTTTAAACTCTTCTTCTTTTTGGTGGTCTACATCCATTATGAGGAACAGGAGTAACATCAATAATTTCTGAAACTTCCAGTCCATTATTATGAAGGGTTCTTATAGCAGATTCCCTACCATTTCCAGGCCCCTTGACAAGCACCTTTATTCTTCTTAGCCCAGCTTCAAAAGCAGTCTTTGCACAATCCTCAGCGGCAGTTTGTGCAGCAAAAGGTGTATTCTTTTTAGATCCTCTGAAACCCATCTTACCTGCAGATGACCAGGATATAACCTCACCCTTTAAATTTGTAATTGAAATAATTATATTATTAAAGGACGCATTAATATGTGCCTCACCATTTGATTCAACAATTACTTTTCTTTTCTTATTTGTAGATTTTGCCATAATTATTTAGTTGCTTTTTTCTTATTAGCCACAGTTTTTCTTTTACCCTTTCTAGTTCTTGAGTTATTCTTTGTTCTCTGACCCCTGAGAGGAAGACCTGTTCTGTGTCTTATTCCTCTGTAGCTACCAATATCCATTAGTCTCTTAATATTGAGTTGAGTTTCAGATCTTAATTCTCCTTCAATTGTAAGTTTACCAACCACATCCCTGATACTTGCAATATCTTTGTCATCCCAATCAGACACTTTTTTATTACTATCAACTTTTGCATTCTGCAATATTGTTATTGCTAAGCTTCTACCAATTCCAAATATATATGTTAGTGCAATAGCACCTCTTTTATCTTTTGGTATATCAATTCCTGAAATTCTAGCCATAATTAACCTTGTCTTTGTTTAAACCTTGGATTCTTTTTATTAATAACGTACAACCGTCCTTTCCTCCTGACGATTTTACATTCACTACTTCTTTTTTTTATTGATGCTCTTACTTTCATTTTATTGTTTTTTACATTCTAAATGTTATTCTTGCTTTAGTTAAATCATAAGGGCTCATTTCGAGCTTAACTTTATCTCCAGGTAATAATTTTATATAATGTAATCTCATTTTACCTGAAATATGCGCTGTGACAACATGTCCGTTTTCTAATTCAACTCTAAACATAGCATTTGAAAGTGCTTCAATTATTTTCCCTTCTTGTTCTATTGATTTTTGCTTAGCCATATTAAATTGTTGGTTTACTTCTCATTGAGCCTGACTTCATAAGTCCATCATAGTGATTGTTCAATAAATATGCATTTACTTGTTGAATTGTATCTATGGCAACTCCCACCATTATCAAGAGTGAAGTACCTCCAAAAAAAAGTGCCCATCCTTGTTGCATTCCTATAAGTTGTACTACAATTGCAGGAAAGACTGCAATAATAGCTAAATATAAAGATCCAGGAAAAGTAATATTAGACATAACAGAGTCTAAATATTCAGATGTTTCATTACCGGGTCTTATACCAGGCACAAAACCACCACTTCTTTTTAAATCATCTGACATTTTGTTAGTAGGAACAGTTATAGCCGTATAGAAAAAGGTAAAAATAACAACTAATAAGCCAAATAAAATATTATACCATAGTCCAAAAATATCACTAAAACTTGCTTGAAGCCACTGACCAACAGAGGAAGTTCCAAAGACACTTCCAATAGTTGCTGGAGCAAACATTAAAGCTTGTGCGAAAATTATGGGCATTACACCTGATGCATTTAACTTAAGGGGAATGTATTGTCTTTTAGATATCCCGGATGCCTGAGAGCCTGGAACCGAATTCCTTCTAGCATATTGAACAGGAATTTGTCTAACAGCCATAACTAAAAGTATGCTTAACAAAATTATTATTAGCCAAACTGCTAGCTCAATAACTACCATGATTAATCCACCATTACTTTCTGATATTCTTGATATCAAATTTTGAGTGAATGACAAAGGAAGTGTTGCCACTATACCAACAGTTATTAAAAGAGATATACCGTTTCCAATTCCTCTATCTGTAATCTTTTCCCCTAGCCACATAGCAAATATACATCCTGTAACAAGTATTATTATGGATGTGAATATAAACATTGGAGTTCTTCCAAATATAAAGGCACTGTCTGGAACACCAAGCGCGCTAAGACCATACAAATAAGCAGGGGCCTGAACAACACATATAAATATAGTTAGCCATCTAGTTATTTGAGTAATTTTTTTCCTACCACTTTCACCTTCTTTCTGAAGTTTTTGAAGATAAGGCAGGGCTACACCCATAAGTTGAACGACAATGGATGCAGAAATATATGGCATTATTCCAAGAGCAAATATTGATGCGTTTGCAAAAGCACCACCAGTAAATGCATTTAAAATGCCTAATAAACCTCCACCATCAGATCTTGAGGAAAGTTCAGACAAAGCGAGGGAATCTACACCAGGGAGTACTACTTGAGCTCCTAATCTATAGACAAGTAAAAGAGAAAGAGTAAAGAGGATTCTATCTCTCAGCTCTTTAATCTTATATATACTCTTAAATATGTCTAAAATTCTATTCATTATAGTTTTGTTATTGTACCTCCAGCTTTCTCAATAATTTTTTCAGCTGACTTTGAGAACTTATGAGCACTAACATTTACAGAGTTGTTAAGATCTCCTCTGCCTAACACTTTGACAAGTTCACCTTTTTTTACAATCCCTAATTCAATCATATTTTCAACTGTAAGCTCCTTCTTTATTTTTTTATCATTAATTAAAGACTGAATATCGTCAACATTAATTGCATGATATTCCTTTCTATTAATATTCTTAAAACCAAATTTTGGAATTCTTCTTTGTAAAGGCATCTGACCTCCCTCAAAACCTATCTTTCTTGAATAACCAGACCTCGATTGAGCACCGTTATGGCCTTTAGTTGACGTCCCACCTTTACCAGAGCCTTGACCTCTTCCAAGTCTCTTACCACTTGTTTTATTTGAGCCTGATGCAGGTTTTAAATTATTTAAACTCATATTATTACTTTATAGGATTTACTTCTACTAAATGTTTTACTTTATCAATCATACCAGAAATTGAAGAACTAAGTTCATGTTCAACTTCCATCCCAATTTTTCTCAAACCAAGGGCCTCGAGAGTCCTTTTTTGTGACTCAAGTCTTTTAATTGTGCTTTTTACTTGCTTAATTCTAACTTTCTTGCTCATCCTTTAAAAACTTTATCAAGTGAAATACCTCTTTGTCTTGAAATCATTAACGGGCTTCTTAAATTTAATAATGCATCGAATGTCGCTTTTACAACATTATGTGGGTTTGAAGATCCCTGTGATTTGGATAGAACATTTTGAACACCGACAGCTTCAAGAACAGTTCTAACAGCACCACCAGCTATAACACCTGTACCAGGAGTTGCAGGTTTAATAAAGACTCTTGATCCACCGAATTTTCCTTTTTGTTCATGTGGAAGAGTACCATTTTCAATTGGTATTCTTACTAAATTCTTCTTTGCATCCTCAACAGCTTTTGAAATAGCGGTAGTAACCTCCTTAGCTTTACCAAGACCATGGCCAACAACACCATTTTCATCACCTACCACAACAATGGCTGAAAACCCGAAAGCTCTTCCACCCTTGGTAACTTTTGTAACTCTCTGAATTCCAACAAGTTTATCTTTTAAGTCTAAGCCTGCAGGTTTTACAAGTTCAATATTTTTATAGTTTTTATACATATTTAAAATTTAAGTCCGCCCTCTCTAGCTCCCTCAGCTAAAGATTTAACTCTACCGTGATAAAGATATCCTCCTCTATCAAATTTAATTTTTTTTATACCGTTTTTGAGAGCTTTATCAGCAATTAATTTTCCAACATTAAAAGAGGTGTCAATATTATTTTTTAACTTAAGATCAATAATGTCTTTATCTCTTGATGATGTCTGTAGTAGTGTCTTACCTGACACATCGTCGATTAGTTGACAATAAATCTCTTTATTACTTCTAAAAACTGAAAGCCTGGGATAATCAGAGGTTCCTGATATTACTTTTTTTATCCTTTGTCTTATTCTATTTCTTCTAAATGTTTTAGTATTTACCATTTTATGCTGATTTACCTGCTTTTCTTCTTATTTGTTCACCAACAAATTTAATTCCTTTTCCTTTGTATGGCTCCGGTCTTCTAAATGATCTAATTTTTGCCGCAACATGACCAACTAGTTGTTTGTCTATTGAGGTTAATTTAATAACAGGGTTTGAACCTTTTTCATTTATACATTCAACCTTAACCTCTTCTGCTATTTTCATTACGATAGTATGAGAAAAGCCCAATGAGAGATCTAGCTTTTGTCCTGAAGAAGTTGCCCTATATCCAACACCAACTAATTCTAATTCAAGAACAAAAGGTTTATTCACACCAGTGACCATATTTGCAACAAGTGATCTGTAAAGTCCATGTTTAGATTTATGATCTTTTGATTCAGAATTTCTTTTTACATTTATTATATCCGAAGATATATCAAAAGTAACTCCATCAAATATTTGACTCATTTCACCATTTTTTCCCTTTACAGAAATAATATTTCCGTTTACAACAGCTGTTACACCATCTGGAATATTTATTGGATTATTACCTATTCTTGACATAATATTATTTTAAAAAACATAACAAATTAATTCACCACCAATATTTAGACCAGCAGCTTGCTTACCTGTCATAACACCTTTAGATGTTGAGACAATTGAAATACCCAATCCATTTAAAACTCTCGGAAAATCCTGTGAGCTTGAGTATTTTCTCAGACCAGGTTTACTAATTCTTTGAATCTGCTTTATTACAGGTTGTTTAGAAACCGAATCATATTTCAATGCGATTTTAATATTACCTTGTTTGTTGTCAGAATCCTCAAATTTGTAGCTTAATATATACCCTTGATCAAAAAGAATTTTTGTTATATCCTTTTTAATATTTGAAGCGGGAATATCAACTACCTTATGTCCAGCCATGCTAGCGTTTCTGACTCTAGTTAAATAATCTGCAATAGTATCTGTATTCATATTCTTTAATTTACCAACTTGCTTTTGTTACACCTGGGATTAAACCTTTATTAGCCATTTCTCTAAACATTACTCTTGAAATTCCAAATTGCCTAATATAACCTTTTGGTCTACCTGTCAACTTACATCTATTGTGAAGTCTAATTGGTGATGCATTTTTAGGAAGTTTTTGAAGACCTACGTAGTCATTTGCTTCCTTAAGCATTTTTCTTTTAGCTGCATACTTCGCAACAATTCTTTCTCTTTTTCTCTCCCTTGCTTTCATTGATTCTTTAGCCATAATTCTTATTTTTTAAAAGGTAAACCTAGTTGTGTTAATAATTTTTTTGCATGATCGTCAGAGTTTGTATTAGTGACAAAAGTAATATCCATTCCTGCAATCTTGTTTACTTTATCGATGTTGATTTCTGGGAAAATAATCTGTTCTTTAATACCAAGATTATAATTACCCCTACCGTCAAATCCATTTGACTTTATTCCCTGAAAGTCACGAACCCTAGGTAAGGCAATAGTTATAAGCCTATCAAGAAACTCGTACATTCTCTCACCTCTAAGTGTAACTTTAGCTCCAATTGGTGTTCCTTTTCTTAATTTAAAAGAGGCAACATCTTTCTTTGAGAGTGTGGCAATTGCTTTTTGACCAGAGATTAGGGTTAACTCATCAATAGCATGGTCAATAAGCTTCTTGTCACTGACAGCTGCTCCAACCCCTCTTGAAATAACTATTTTTTGTAGGACAGGTACCTGCATTATGTTATTGAGCTCAAGCATGGTCTTTAAATCATTTACGATCTTAGCTGTATAATCTTCTTTAAGTCTAGGTGTATATGACATAATTATATAATTTCATTCGATTTTTTAGATATACGGACTTTTTTACCATCATCAATTCTGTAACCTACTCTAGTTTTATTACCGTCTTTAGTCATAAGAGATAAATTAGATATATCAATTGGTAATTGTTTTTCGATAATACCGCCTTTGGGATTTTCAGAACTTGGTTTAGTATGTTTTTTAACAGTATTTACTCCTTCTACAATAGCTTTCCTTGAAGTGTATAAAACCTGAAGAACACTGCCTTTAGTTCCCTTGCTCTCACCAGCAGTAACTATAACTTGATCACCTTTTTTAATCTTAATTTTATTCATATTTTTCTTTATAAAACTTCTGGTGCAAGAGATACAATTTTCATAAATTGTTTATCCCTTAATTCTCTAGCAACAGGACCAAATACTCTAGTACCCCTCATCTCACCTGTTTGAGCAAGAAGAACACATGCATTTTCATCAAATCTAATATATGATCCATCGTTTCGTCTAACTTCTTTTTTAGTTCTAACTACCACTGCAATTGAAACTTGCCCTTTTTTTACAGTTCCGTTAGGAGTGGCGTCTTTTACAGTAACTACAATTTTGTCTCCCAGCCTAGCATACCTTCTCTTTGTTCCACCCAAAACTCGAATAGTTAGAACTTCTTTTGCTCCAGTATTATCAGCTACTTTTAACCTTGATTCTGCCTGTACCATATTATTTTGCTCTTTCTATTATTTCCACTATTCTCCATTTCTTTGTCTTACTCATTGGTCTAGTCTCCATTATTCTAACAGTATCACCTTCATTACAATCATTGCTTTCATCGTGTGCGACATATTTTTTTGTTTTTAAAACAAATTTACCATACACTGGATGCTTTACCTTCTTGACTTCAGAGACTACCACAGACTTCTCCATTTTATCTGATGATACTATTCCAATTCTTTCTTTTCTTAACGTTCTAGTTGACATTTAATCTTGTTTTTTTTCGTTTATAACAGTTTTAAGCATTGCAATTTGCCTCCTTAGATTTTTAATTTCAAGTGGGTTCTCAATTGTCTGAACTGAATTATTAAACTTTAACTGAGAAAGCTTTTTTGAGGAATCAATCAAGTTCTCATTTAATTCATCAACTGTCATATTTCTAATTTCACTAATTTTCATAATATCCTTTAAAGTCTCTTGCAATTATAAATTTTGTTGTTACTGGAAGCTTTTGAGCTGCCAATCTTAGAGCTTCTTTTGCTACAGCAACGGGAACACCTGATACTTCAAAAAGAATCCTGCCAGGCTTAACTACAGCAACAAAATACTCTGGAGCACCCTTACCTTTTCCCATTCTTACCTCAAGAGGTTTTTTTGTAATTGGTTTATCTGGAAAAATCTTAATCCAAAGTTGACCCTCCCTTTTCATATATCTTGTGGCCGCAATTCTAGCTGCCTCAATCTGTCTTGAAGTTATGAACTTAGATTCCAAAGATTTGATTCCGAACATCCCATTAGAAAGTCTATGTCCCCTTTGTGAAAGACCTTTCATCTTGCCTTTTTGTGCTTTTCTATATTTAGTTCTTTTGGGTTGTAACATGTTTAGTTAGTTTTTTCTTTCTCTACGCTTATTATTTTTTTTTGAGTTACCTGAGGACTTTTTCATACCGACCAGTGGTGATAACTCTCTTTTTCCATAAACTTCACCCTTCATAATCCAAACTTTAATTCCTAATCTTCCATAAGTAGTGTGGGCCTCAACTATTGCGTAATCAATATCTGCTCTGAATGTTGACAAGGGAATTCTTCCTTCTTTATATGATTCAGACCTAGCCATTTCCGCACCGTTAAGTCTTCCTGAAATTTGAATTTTTATACCTTCAGCATTCATTCTCATTGCTGCAGCTATAGCCATTTTTATGGCTCTCCTAAAAGATATTCTGTTTTCAATCTGTCTGGCTATACTATTTCCAACAAGAAATGCATCTAATTCAGGACGTTTTATTTCAAAAATATTCAGTTGAATATCCTTTGATGTAATTTTTTTTAATTCTTCTTTAAGTTTATCTACTTCTGAACCAGCCTTTCCTATTATAATCCCTGGTCTTGCTGTAGTTATAGTGATAATTATTAATTTAAGTGTTCTTTCGATTATAATACTAGAAACACTTGCACGAGATAATCTTGCGTAAATATATTTTCTTATTTTATCATCCTCAGCAATTTTATCACCATAGTCTCTACCACCCCACCAGTTTGAGTCCCAACCTCTTATGATGCCTAATCTATTTCCTATTGGATTTGTTTTTTGTCCCATTTAATTTATTGTTTTTGAAGAAAGAATTAATGTTACATGATTAGATCTCTTTCTTATTCTATGTGCCCTTCCTTGAGGAGCAGTTCTGATTCTTTTCAACATACTTCCACCATCTACTCTAATTTCCTTAATAAAAAGTTGTGCTGAGTCAATATCAGAATTTTCATTCTTAGACTGCCAATTAGATATTGCAGAAACTAATAATTTTTCAAGCCTCCTAGAAGCTTCTTTTGGACTAAACTTAAGTATAGATAAAGCACTAGATATACCTTCTCCTCTAATCTGATCTGCTACCAAACGCATTTTTCTTGGAGATGTTGGACAGTTATTAAGCTTTGCAAAAGCCAAATCTCTTTTTGCATCTTTTATTTTGTCTGCGCTATTTCTTTTTCTTGAACCCATCAGTTACTTATAATTTATCTTTTATTTCCAGTATGCCCCCTAAAAGATCTTGTAGGCGAAAATTCACCTAGTTTATGACCCACCATATTTTCAGTAATATAAACCGGTATAAATTGCTTTCCATTGTGAACAGCAATTGTTTGTCCAACAAAATCTGGAATAATCATAGATGATCTAGACCAAGTTTTAATTACATTTTTTTTGTTATCCTCAATATTCTTATTTACCTTTTTTAGAAGGCTTAAATGAACATACGGTCCTTTTTTTAGTGATCTTGACATAGTTGCTTATTTTTTTCTTCTTTCAATTATAAATTTAGAGGATGCTTTCTTTTTTGACCTTGTTCTGAAGCCCTTTGCAGGAATACCTTTCTTTGATCTAGGATGACCACCGGAAGCTTTTCCTTCACCACCTCCCATTGGATGATCAACTGGATTCATAGCCACTGGTCTTGTTCTTGGTCTCCTACCTAACCATCTTTTTCTACCAGCTTTACCAGATGAGATTAATTGGTTATCAGAATTTGAAACTGCACCAATCGTTGCGTAACAAGTGTTCAATATCATTCTTGTCTCTCCAGATGGAAGCTTGATTGTAACAAATTTTCCGTCCTTGGCCATAAGCTGTGCAAAAGAACCAGCACTTCGTGAAAGACTTGCACCTTTACCAGGATTTAATTCAATACACGATATAATTGTACCCAATGGAATATTGCTTACTGGCATGGCGTTACCAATTTCAGGAGTAGCCTTTTCACCAGAAACGACATTTTGACCAACTTTTAAACCATTCTGGGCAATAATATATCTTTTTTCTCCATCATTAAATTCAATTAGAGAGATGAAAGCAGTTCTATTAGGATCATATTCAATTGATTTTACCTCTGCATTAACATCAAACTTATCCCTTTTGAAATCAATTATCCTGTATCTTTTCTTATGACCACCACCTCTGTACTTACTTGTCATTTTTCCATTGTTATTTCTACCACCAGTTCTCTTCTTTGTTTTAAGAAGTGATTTCTCAGGTCTGTCAGTTGTAATTGAATCAAATCCATTGACAATTCTAAATCTTTGAGAGGGTGTTACAGGTTTGAGTTTTCTTACTGGCATAATTATAGATTTGCGAAGAAGTCAATTCTATCTCCTT
>TARA_B100001057_G_scaffold108302_1_pt1 | contig 17343 bp, 18 predicted proteins | sample TARA_B100001057 | Tara Oceans TARA_B100001057 (sample SAMEA2621839) | marine metagenome | biome: marine biome (ENVO:00000447); feature: surface water layer (ENVO:00002042); material: "saline water (ENVO:00002010), including plankton (ENVO:xxxxxxxx)" | depth 5 m
ATAACTTTTTTATTTCCATTATTTTGAGTGTGATCATAAATTAAAATATCTTTTAAAATATTGTCGCTGGATTTTTTACTATTAATTTTAATACTGTATCCATCAATATCATTATAAAAAATACCTTCTTTAATATTAACTGATGGTTTTTTCTTTTTAATGTCGTACAGTAAACTTCCACCTTTATAGTTAGCTATGGGCATAACATAATTTGAAAATAGATATGAAAATGAAGAAATTAATATTATCACTATAAATAAAGGTTTAAATACTTTTAATAATGATATTCCAGATGACTGTAAGGCTGCGAGTTCATTATCTTCTCCATGCTTTCCAATCACCATAACACTTGATATTAAAACAGCTATAGGAAGAGCTAGAGGAACAAACCTAGCAATTGAATACATCATTAGTTCACCAACTTGAGCAATTGTTAAGCCTTTACCTATTAAATCATCTATATACTTCCATAAAAATTGCATTAATAGAATAAACAAAACAATAAATAAAGAAGCTAGAAAAGGACCAATGAAAGATCTAAACAGGTATAAATTAATTTTTTTCAATTAGGCTATGAGCCAATAGCTCGTTTAAGGTTTTCAAATTGTTGTTCCCAAAGCATAATTTGTTCTTCCTTATCTTCTAAGTTCTCAGCAAAATCAGTTATTATAAGTGAAACATCAGATGTCATTTCATCAACTTGAATTTTAAATTCGAAATATGATTCCTTATATTCATCATCAAGCCATTTAAATTGAATGAACTTATTCGTCTTCTTTTTTAAAATTTTAGCTGATTGTTCACTATCATCCCAAAAGAATGTATAAACATTATTCTTTAAATTAACATTATCAGCAAACCATTCTGCTAAACCACTTGCTGTACTAAGTCTCTTATATAAAACATTAACAGATGAATTGATTGGTAACTCAATAAAATATTTTATTAAATCTGACATATCTTTTTTAATTTTGCTATCTATTCCACAAAGATAAGATTAAAATGTCATTGGAACAATCAAATATAAATCAAGGTAATTTTTTATTTAAATACAGAGGTCAATTACCTATAATACTATTCTTATTTTCCATTCCTTTCATAAAATATTCTGCTAGATATGAAACAACTTATTACTTTGTTTTGTTTTCAATTTTAATTACTGTATTCGGCTATTTAATAAGATTTTATACAGTTGCAACAACACCAAAAAATACAAGTGGAAGAAATACAAATAAACAAATAGCAGAAACACTTAATAAGACTGGTAGTTACTCTTTAGTAAGGAATCCATTATATCTTGCAAATTATTTAATATGGAGTGGTATTTCATTATTTACTTTTAATATTTATTTTGTGATTTTTATGTCCATATTTTTTTATTTGATTTACAGTAAAATAATAAAGGCTGAAGAATTATTTTTAAAATCAAAATTCGGTAAAGAATATGAAATATGGTCTAAAACGGTTTCATCCTTCTTTCCCAAAAAAATTAATTTTATAAAATCAAGTATTCCGTTTTCAGCTCTATCTATATTAAGAAGAGAGTATTCAAGTGTTCTTTCTGGACTAATTGGTTTTATTTTTATTGACATTCTAAGAAATTATTTTGAAAAAGAATCTTTCTTTTTGTCATGTAGCATTACATATACTTCCATAATTTTAATTTTTATTGTTTTGATTTTAAGAACTTTAAAACATCATACTAATTTATTAAATGAAAAAGATCGCTCATAAATATTAAATTCTTCTATCTAAAATAAGTTAAAATATTATCTTTGGAATCTTATTTGGCGTGGTAGCTCAGTTGGTCAGAGCGCAGGATTCATAACCCTGAGGTCGGGAGTTCAAGTCTCCCTCACGCTACTATATAAAACAGAATTTTATAATTCTGTTTTTTTATTTATTAAAGATCATATTTAAGAATTCGATTTTATAAATTTGCTTTATATTAATTAATTATGATTCATTTAGAGCTTTCTCACTTCCACAAAGAAATTGGTGGTAAAATGATTGATTATTCTGGCTTTAATATGCCAGTACAGTACGAAGGTGTAATTGCAGAACATTTATGTGTTAGGGATAATGTTGGTGTTTTTGATGTTTCACATATGGGCGAAATATTTATTCATGGAAAAGAAGCAAAACTTTTTCTACAGTATATAACTTCAAATAATGTAGATAAACTATTTCCTGGCAAAGTTCAATATTCGTGTTTACCTAATAAAAATGGAGGTATAGTTGATGATATATTAGTATACATGCTAAAAGAAAATTCTTTCATGCTTGTTGTAAATGCATCCAATATTCAAAAGGACTATGATTGGTTAACCTCTAACAATTCATTTGATTGTATAATCGATAATAAATCAAAAGATTTTTCACTTCTCGCTGTTCAGGGACCAAAATCCAAAGATCTCATTCAAAAGTTAACAGATGCAGATTTAAATAGCTTAGATTATTATACCTTCACAACCAATAAAATTTTAGACATTAATGATGTTTTAATCTCTCGAACTGGATATACTGGTGAGCTGGGTTATGAACTTTATGTAAAAAATAAAGATGTAAAAAAATTATGGGATATATTATTTTCAAATGAAGACAAACTTAAACCTATCGGTTTAGCAGCCAGAAATACATTAAGATTAGAAAAAGGTTTCTGCTTGTATGGAAATGATATAAATGATACAACATCACCTTTAGAAGCTGGTTTAGATTGGATAACAGATCTTAGCACAAATTTTATTAATTCATCTAATCTAAAAAAACAAAAAGAAAATGGATTAGAAAAATCTTTAATTGGTTTTGAAATTATTGGAAAAGGTATTGCAAGACAAGATTATGAAGTATATAATTCAAATAATGAAATAATTGGTATAGTAACATCAGGATCAATGTCTCCAAGCTTAAATAAAGCTATAGGAATGGCTTATATTAAAACCTCAGAAATACATATGAATAATAATTTACTAGTAAAGGTAAGAAATAAGTTTATTGATGCTAAAATTGTTAATGTTCCTTTTCTATAATGTTAAATAAACAAAATATTCAAGTTTGCTTAGTTTCAGATTTATTTAGTAATTATAGTTTATCAAAAAAAAGTATTGTTGTTGTTGTAGATCTTTTAAGAGCCACATCAGTTATTTCAACTGCATTTCATTACGGAATTAAAGAAATAATTCCAGTGTCTAGCTTAGAAGAAGCTAAGGATTACTTAGGATTAGAAAATACAATTGTAGCTGCTGAGAGAAATGCCGAACCAATTGAGGGTTTCGAATATGGTAATTCTCCTTTTCAATACATGAATTCAAATATTATCAATAAAAGACTCGTGTTGACAACAACAAATGGTACAAAAGCAATAAACAAAGCAAAAAACTTTCAAGTAATTACATCAAGTTTTATAAATATTGAATCCGTAATTAAATACTTAGCTAGTTTAGAAAATGACATCTTAGTACTATGTTCTGGATGGAAAGGTGTTTTTAATTTAGAAGACTCAATTTTTGCAGGTCATTTAGTGTATCATTTAAATAAAATAAAAGAATTAAATATAAACTGTGATTCTGTTTTAGCTTCTCTTGAGCTTTATAATAACGCTAAAAATGATTACTTTAAGTTTTTAGAGAATTCTGCACACAGAAAAAGATTAAAGCATTTAAATATCGAGAAGGACACCTTATTTTGTTTGAATCCAGATATCAAATCAGAAATAATTCCCACATTAAAAGAAGGTAAGTTAATTCGAATGAATTAATTAAGCATAACAGGCATAACAAGCATTAATGTATCTTCATTTTCTTCTTGACTATCAAGAGGTAAGATTATTCCAGCTCTATTTGGTGCACTCATTTCTAAACATATTTGTTCTGAGCCAATGTTATTAAGCATATCTATTACAAATCTTGAATTAAATCCAATCTCAATATCTTCGCCTTCATAACTACATGTTAATCTTTCTTCAGCCTTATTTGCGAAATCAAGGTCCTCTGATGTAATTTGAAGTTGACTTCCTGCAATTTTTAGTCTGATCTGATGAGTAGTTTTACTCGCATAAATAGATACTCTTTTAATAGAATTTAATAACTCATCTTTATTAATTACTAACTTATTAGGATTATCTTTTGGAATTACTGCATCATAATTTGGATACTTACCGTCAATTAATCTACAAACTAATGTAATATTATCAAGAATGAACTTAACGTTTGTATCATTAAAATCAACGTTTATTTCTGAGTCACTATCAATATTATTTTTTAATATGGATAATGGTTTTTTTGGAAGAATAAACGAAGAACTTGAACTCGAAGATATATTTGATCTTGTGTGTTTAACTAATTTGTGTGCATCAGTAGCAACAAAAGTTATACTTTCATTTGATAGCTCACAAAACACACCTGACATTACAGGGCGTAATTCATCATTACCACTTGCAAAAAGTGTCTTATTTATTGCATTTAAAAGAACTGATGATGAAATAATAAATGATGATGATGATGATAATTCTGGAACTTTAGGAAATTCATTAGCATCTTGGCCAGCTAGTTTGTAATTCCCATTTTCTGAGCTTATTTCAATTCCTTTTGTTTCTTCATCAATTAAAAATGTTAGTGGCTGGTTGGAAAAAGTTTTAAGTGTATCAATTAAGATTTTTGATGGAATTGTAATTAAACCGTTAGAGGAAGATTCAGTTGTGATATTTGATATCATTGTAGTTTCTAAATCAGATGCAATGATCTTTATTTTTCCATCTTCTATATCAAAAAGAAAATTATCTAGTATAGGAAGTGTATTACTTGAGCTGATAACACCGCTTAATTTTTGCAATTCTTTTAGTAGGGTAGTGCTGTTTACAATAAATTTCATTCGTATGTATATTATTTTTTTTCTCTCTCAAATATAAATTATTAACTAAAATATAAGCTATAAATTTATTGTTAAATCATCAATAGATATAAACACTTTGTTAAAAACATATTTTTGAATAAGCATAAATTCTCCTCCGTTCAGTCTAGCATACATTCTCTCAACATTTGGCTCAGATTGATTTTTATTATCATTTCTCTTGCTAAATGAAAAAACATCAAGTGTATCAATTTTATTATTGTGCTTAATTGTTAATTTATACAATAGTTTTTCTGATGAAATATCTACATTAAAACCTTTATATTTTTCACAATTAATATTAGAAAATAAACTAAAATATTCCATTATTTGATTAGATCTATATTTAATAGTTTTTTCATTATAATCAAGTATTCTAAAAGGATTAGTTAAAATTTGAAATGATTGCTTCGGGTTTCGAAGGTTTTGTAAGGAGATTTCATTGATGTTTTCACTCTCAATATTAAAAATAGTATTATCTCTCCAGCTAGTAATATCTAATTCGTATCCCTGAATTCCATACCTGGGTGAAAGAAAGCCATTGAATCCTGCAATATGAACAACATAAGGATTATCAGCTCCCTGCATTAACATATATGTTCCAAGGTGGTTATTTGTTGAACCACCAACTGTATATGTTTTTACTTTATTCTTATAATATATTTCAACTTTTACACCTGTAGTTGCAAGTTGTGTTATTACATTATTGTATGAAGTATTAGAAACAGGTCTTTGAACTTCCAGTTCTCCGACGGTATTTAACAAGGTAGAAATAGCATCATTTCTAACATTATATAATTCATTTACAATCCATCTTTTATCTTTTTTGACAAGTGTTAAATTGGTTCCTTTTCTGTCGCTTAGAAAGATTTTATCAATACTACCAATGTCTTCAATTGCAAATTTCTTTTCAGATTCAGTTTTTAATTCTTTTGTGTAATTGTAAAAGAATAAAATGAGACCAGAAAAAAGGAAAAAAAATAAAAACTTTTTAATCATACTTTATCTTATATATTTTGTTTAAAAATAAAATTGTGAGTAAAAATATTAACAGAGGCAGTATAAGATTAATCAAAACAATTAGATTTTTATTTTCATTAATTAATTTATTGTCCAATAATCTTAATCTAATATTCTTTGAACGTAGTTTTATTGTACCACTATTATCTGTCAAATATTGAATTGAATTCATCAAAAACTTTTTATTACCTTCAAAAATAAAATTTATGAACTTGTCATATCCAAGAGGATAAACACTTCCATTTTTTAATTCCTCATTAGCGATTAAATCACCGTCTGATACTACAATTATACTAGTGCTATCGCTTTCATTTTTAAATTTTATATTGTTATTTTTCGGAACAATTCTGTTTTTAAAGACAGAAGTAAACCTTCCACTTAATAAAACAGCAAGAGGCAGATTGCTTTTGCTGAAACTCTGCGAGGGAGGAGGATTTTCAATAATACCTAAACTAACTTTTGTTGGAGTTTGAACAACTCTTGAATTTATAGAGCTCTCTAATAAAATTGTTTTTTTAATATTATTTTTTATTGTATCAATTGAACTAATAAAATCACATTTAATTCCGTCAATATTTCTTGAAATTGGGTGATTTATATTGCTTGATACTAGTGGATAATAAGGCCATTTAAAAAGTTCTTGAATAGGTCTATTATTACTGTATCCAGTAACTATTGGTATTTCAGTTGATCTTAAATCTTGTACTAAATTAGGGTTAACTCTAACGCCATATTTAAAAAGTTGATCATCTAGATTCAAATCATTTTTAATTGAAACAAAATATCCATTTTTATTGTTGAGACTATCTAATGCGGCAATTGCACCATCAATTAATAAAAGTAGTTTTCCACCATTCATTACATACTGATCAATTAAAAATTTATCAAGTTTATTAAACGGAATAGTTGGTTTTGCAATGATTATTAGTTTATATCTATTTAGATTTTTTAATTGCAGAGAAATATTTGGCTGATTGTTTGTGCTATCATATTCAAACTCTTTTATATTAAACTCATCTACATTATAATAATAGTTTAGATTATTATTATCTCCATTAACTGAGTTTGTAATATCAAATATTTGATTACTTGATAATTGTCCATTACCTGTGATAAAAGCAATATTATCTTTTTTGGTTCTTGTAATTTTATCAATAGCTGAAATTAAATGAAACTCTATATTTTCAATGGAGTTATTAATATTTTCCTGAGATGATATAGAGAAATTATTTTCTAATAAATTAATTACCTCTCTTTTTTCCTTATAGTACATAATGGCACCAGGAAAAATAATTTTTCTGGAAGTTTCATTATTTTTCTTAATTGTTAGATCAGTTGGATATAAACCTTGATCTTGAAGTTGTTTATATATTTCTTCTCTTTTATTTTTATCTTCATCATTGGGGTCAATAAATTCAAATTCAATTAATTTATTTTGATTGCTAATATTTGTCAAAAAATTTTTTATTGATGTTTTAAGCATTTGAAAACCACTTGGAAGCTCTCCATTCAAATAAACCTTGACGCTTATAATATCGTCTATATTTGAAAGTATCTCTTTGCTATTTTCAGATAAAGTATATTTCTTATCTTCAGTAAGATCAATTTTAAAATTTAAATAATTTGAAATAATGTTTAGAATTAAGACTATAATAAATATTGAAAAGATTTTTCTTTGTTTATTCATAACTTAACTCTTTTCAATTCTTGATTCACAAAGAACAATAAATAATAATGTTACTGAAAAAAAGTAAACTAAATCTGAAGCAGAAATAAGTCCTTTACTTAACAACTCATAATGTTTTAAAATTCCAAACTTTTGAATTATTAAGCTAATACTACCATTTTCAAAAATCTGACTAATTAGGTCAAAGCCATACAAAAAGAATAAATTTAATAATACACTTACAATAAATGAATTTAATTGATTGCTAGAAAGAGATGAAGAGAAAACAGAAATTGATGTAAAAACAGAACATAAAAAAAACAATCCTAAATATGATCCAAAAGTTGCAGCAACATCCATATTACCAATGTCTTCACCCAAAAAATAAATAGTAATTGGATAAACAAGTGTTGGAATAATAGATAATAAAATTACAAAGTAAATTGAAAGATATTTTGCTAAAACAATTTCTAACTTTTTGAGAGGTTTAGAAAATAAAATATCAATAGTTTCATTTTTGTACTCTTCCGAAAATGATCTCATTGAAATTGCAGAAATAAAAATTAAAAAAATGACAGGAGAGAGAGAGAAAAATGTATTTAATTGAGCGTATCCATCCTCTAGTATATTTAAATTGAATAAATCAGTAAATAAAATTAAACTGTAAAATAAGAGTAAAAGGCAAACAGTTAGTATTCCAATTTTATTCTTTGTAAAAAGTAAAAGTTCTTTTTTAAATAAAGCAATCATCAAAAATCTATTCTTATCGTATCAAAAAAATTTAGTCCTAATAAAGTATTTGCATTACCTTGATTTATTGAAATTTGAAGATAATTATTACTATTAAAAATAGCTAATTTCTCAGCAATTTCTACTTCTTTATATTTGGTTGAAATATTCTTAATTTCCTCATCTTCTCTTCCAAACAAAATAGAAAAATTTCTGTTGCCAATATACTTTTGAAAAGTTTTTAAATCAACATTAGTTATTGCATTGCCATATGAATCAATATATGTTACTATACCTTTTAAACTATTAGTTTCTATAACAGGCATTAAGAGATTTTTTTTGACTTTAAAATCATTAATTTCTTTTCCTATAACTTCTAATGTACCTCCTCTTTTTAAGTGACATGCGGCGGTGACAAAAACATCTCTGGATGCAAAGGTTAAGTAATCAGTTTTTTGATTGATATTTAATGAAATAATTTTATCAGGTTTAAAATCGTCTAAAAGAATAGAGAAAAAACCATTATCAGCTCCAATAAAATACTGTCCGTGTGCATATACAGCTATATGGTCATTGTCAACTGATAATTCATCATCTATTGCAATAATATGTACTGTGTCTCTTGGAAAATCCTTAAAACAATTCTTTAAAACATAGGCAGCTTGTAAAATATTAAAACTCTCAATTTCATGACTGATGTCGATAATATTTATATTTTCAAGTTGACTAAAAATACTAGCCTTCAAAGAAGGTAAATAGTGATCCTTATATCCTAAGTCAGAGGTTAGAGTTATAATGGACATTTATTAATTAAAATGTGTTGTAGAAGTAGATTAAAAGTTGTTATTTCGTATTTCAAAATTAAAAAGAAATTGATGAATGAATTAAGTAATGAGTGAGAAATTAATAACAATAAAGGATACAGATTTAAATAAAATATTAGGATCAAACAACTCAAAGTTTGATAAAATTAAAAAATTGTTTCCCCATGTTAAACTAATTTCTAGAGGTGACACATTAAAAATAGTTGGTGCAAAAAAAGAAATCAATCATTTTGAATCAAAATTTACTTTATTCATTAATCATTTAAACAAGTACAATTCACTTACATCAAATCAAATAGAAAGAATAGTGGAAGGAAAGGAAAACATTCTAAATGGTGATTCAAAGGTTATTGTTCATGGTAAAAATGGTATTTTAATAAAAGCTAAAACATTAAATCAAAGGAAATTGGTTGATGCAATTGAAAAAAATGATGTTGTTTTTGCTATTGGTCCTGCTGGAACAGGAAAAACATATACTTCAGTTGCTCTTGCAGTAAAGTACTTGAAAGAGAAAAAAGTTAAAAGAATAATTTTAATACGTCCTGCAATTGAGGTTGGAGAAAATCTTGGGTTCCTCCCGGGCGATCTTAAAGAAAAGTTAGATCCTTACATGCAGCCAATTTATGATGCACTTTTTGATATGATTCCATTTACAAAATTAAATGACTACATAGAAGATGGTACTATTCAAATCTCACCCCTTGCTTTTATGAGAGGAAGAACTCTAGATAACGCCTTTGTTATATTAGATGAAGGTCAAAATACAACCTCTCACCAAATGAAAATGTTTCTAACAAGAATGGGTGAATCTGCTAAATTTATGATTACAGGTGATTTAACACAAATAGATCTTCCACAAAGTAAAAAATGTGGATTAATACATGCTAAGAAAATTTTAAAAGACATTAAAAATATCAGCTTTGTAGATCTAGATGAAAATGATATAATAAGACACAAATTAGTCAAACAAATTATTAATGCTTACAAATAAAAAAATGAATACAATTACACAAACAAACTTTAATTTTTCAAATCAAACAAATCTTTACAAAGGAAAAGTAAGAGATGTATACACTATAAATAATGATAAACTTGTCATGATAGCTTCAGATAGGATTTCTGCGTTTGATCATGTACTTCCAAAAGGAATTCCTTACAAAGGACAGGTTTTAAATCAAATAGCTTCAAAATTTTTAGATGCTACATCAGATATTGTTCCAAATTGGAAAGAAGCTAGCCCAGATCCAAGTGTAACTGTAGGAAAAAGATGTGAACCATTTAAAGTCGAAATGGTTATTAGGGGATACCTAACTGGACACGCATGGAGAGAATATAGATCAGGTAAAAGATTACTTTGTGGTGTTTCAATGCCCGAAAATATGGTTGAAAATGAAAAATTTCCATCTCCAATTATTACTCCAACAACAAAAGCCGATGTTGGACATGATGAAGATATAACAAGAGAAGAAATACTAAAAACTAATCTTGTAAGTGAAGATGATTACAAAAAATTAGAGGAATATACATACGCACTTTTTCAAAGAGGAGCAGAAATTGCAAAAGAAAAGGGATTAATTTTAGTTGATACTAAATATGAGTTTGGAAAAGATACAAATGGTGTTATAACTTTAATTGATGAAATTCATACGCCAGATTCCTCAAGATACTTTTATTCTGATGGCTATGATGATAGAATCAAAAACAATTTACCTCAAAAACAACTATCAAAAGAGTTTGTTAGACAATGGTTAATTGAGAATGGTTTTCAAGGCAAGGAAGGCCAAAATATTCCACATATGTCTGATGATTATTGTAATGAAGTATCAGAAAGATATATTGAACTTTTTGAATTGATTACTGGAGATAATTTCGTAAAAGACGATGTTTCTAATGTTTTGAATAGAGTCGAAGAAAATATTTCAAAATACTTAAATAGTTAGTAATTGTTTGTTTCGGCTTACAATAACCTAGAATTTTCAATTCTTATAGTATTTTTAGTTTGTTGGTTTTTCTTTATTGTTCAGCTTCTTTACAGCATATACTTTTTTAGAAAATTAATTTTTTTCAAAAGAAAAAAAAGTAACTATAAACCAAATGTATCTGTTATTATATGTGCTAAAAATGAATATGATAACTTAAGAAAAAATCTAAAATCAATTCTTAATCAAGATTATATTAATTACGAAGTTATTGTTGTAAATGATCAATCTAACGATAAAACTGAAGAACTATTAAAAGAATATGATAAAACCAATTTCAAGTTAAAAGTGGTGAATATTGATGAACATGTAAATCATATAGTTGGTAAAAAATTTGCTCTGACATTAGGAATTAAAACAGCTAAATATGATTATGTTTTACTAACTGATGCTGACTGTTTTGTTGATAGTAAAAAATGGATTTCATCTATGGTATCAAACTTTAAATTTTCAGATATAGTTCTTGGATTTGGGGGATATGTAAATGATAAGAGCATACTTAATAAATTAATTCGATTTGATACTTTTTTAGTAGCCATACAATATTTTTCTTATGCCTTAAAGTCAATGACCTATATGGGTGTAGGAAGAAACCTAGCATACAAAAAAGAATTGTTTTTTAACAATAAGGGATTTGCAAGTCATATGGGAATTTCCTCTGGTGATGATGATTTATTTATAAGAGAAGTTGCTAAAAAAAGTAAAGTTTCTATTGAGCTATCTGAAAAGTCACATACATTATCCAATGCAAAAGATTCTTGGAAAGAATGGTATTCTCAAAAAAGAAGACATCTATCGACCTCTCCGTATTATGATAATAAAATTAAGTTTTTACTTGCTTTTTTTAGTATATCTCAGTTAATGTTTTTATCAGCCTTACTTTTTTTAATAATTAAAAAGACATCTTACTTTGTTTGGGGACCACTACTTTTAGTTAAACTATTATTAATATTTTTTACAAACTACCCTTTGATGAAAAAGTTAAATTGCATGGATTTATTAATTTTTTCTCCTCTGTTGGAGGTTATTAATTTATTTATGCAAGGATCTTTGTTTATTTTTAGTATTAACCAAAGTCATAATAAATGGTAGGATTATGAAATTAATTTTAAAATATTTTACTAATCTAACTACAGAACAAATTAAAAGGTTTGAAGAATTATATTTTCTTTACAACTATTGGAATGCTAAAATTAATGTGATTTCTAGAAAAGATATTGATGAATTATATCTAAAACATGTCTTACATTCCCTTTCAATAGCAAAAATACTTCTATTCAAAAAAAACACTTCAATACTTGATGTTGGAACTGGTGGAGGCTTTCCAGGTATTCCATTGGCAATATTATTTCCAGAGTGTAAATTTTTACTTATTGATAGCATAAATAAAAAAATTAATGTTGTTGAAAAAATAACCAAATCACTTAAGTTAACAAATGTTTCTTTTAAAGCTATTAGGGTTGAAAAATTAGACTCAAAGCACGAATTCATCATTTCAAGAGCTGTTACTAAAATGAACAAGTTTAGAAAGCTAGTGAAAGGCAAAATTTCTTCTGAAAATAAAAATCATATAAAAAATGGTATTCTTTGTCTAAAAGGCGGAGATTTAAAAGATGAAATGCTTAATATTAATCACAAAATCTATAATATCTCAGATTTTTTTGAAGAAGATTTTTTTGAAACTAAAAAGATTGTTTATGTAGAAAATTAGACTTTTTGACAGTAGTAAACTATTTCTTTTTTATCTAAAGCATATCTTTCAACTAATTTATTATCTATTTCATTTATATAGTTGCTCTCTGTTACTTTAAACCCTGCATTTGTAAGTTTAGAGGCATAATCACGACCAAATAGTCTTAAATGATCGCTTTGCCAGTATAATCGCTCCCTTTCTCTTGGATCTGTAATATTTTTATCTTCAATTGTTTTGGGATTATTATAATCAATAGGTACTTGAAAAATTCCCCATCCTCCTGGCTTCATAACTCTATAAAATTCTCTCATAACTTTAGAATAATCGTCAACATGTTCCAAAACATGATTACAAATTATAACATCAAAAGTATTATCATTAAATTGAATATTATGTACATCCATTTTGATATCAGCCCAAGGAGAGTTTAAATCAGCAGTTAAATAGTCCAAGTTTGACATATTTTTAAAAATTTTAATGAAGCAATACTCTGGAGCTATATGAAGGAACTTTAATTTATCGGTAAAAAAATTAGTTTTATTCTTTAAAAATAACCACATGAGTCTATGACGCTCAAGACTTAAACTATCAGGAGCAATGGCATTTTCACGGGATTTTAATCTTCCGTAAGGCAACAATTTTCGGTATGTTTTACCATTTATGGGGTCCTCAAATTTATTACCTCTTAGAAAAAGTGAAAAAAATTTTAAAAAGAAATGACTTACATGCTGTAAATAATGTCTTGGAATAATTCTAGTAGCAATTGAAATCAGTAATTTCATCTTTTAATCTAGATTAAAATATTTTGAAAATCCTATTTTCTTTAACATTTTCTTTTCAAAATTCCAAAAAAACTTAAACTGCCCAAAGAAAAATCCAACAATTAAAATTAATATTTGGTAAACTGGAAAAACAATTATCAATCTTAAAGGAGTAAATATCCATGAGCTAACATTCTCTTTTTCTAAACCTATAAAATTTAAGATTGGATTGCTAACAACTAATGACAGAGAGCCAGTTATTGCAAATACAATTAAAATTAAAATTATTTGAAAATTACTTTTGATACCCCATTTTTCCTTTAATGTTTTAATCCAATTCATTTTACAAAAATAGATAATTAATTATTTATTTTTAGCTTATATACAGCCAAAATACTAGAGAGTCCAACTATCATTGCAAGAGAATAAAAAACAAAAGATATGTCAGAATAATCAGTAATATACCCTAAAATAGGAGCTATCATTGCAAACGAAATTCTTATTATAAAGCTTCTTAATGATAAAACAGTAGCTCTTCTTTCAGAGGAAGAGTTAATATTTATTAAATTTCTAAGAGTTGGTGTTATAATACCACGAATTAAGTAAATAAATACAATAAAAATTAAGCCATAAATTGAAATATTATACCCCAATAATATAAGTGAAATGACCATAATTAATGATATATAAATTAACAGGTCTTTATGCTTAAATAAATATGAATAGTAAGAGGTGATTCCAGTAATTATATTCAGTCCTGCCCAAATAATCCCGTAATAAAAAAGTGGAGTTTCTATTTCTATTAAAAATGGTTGAACGAACCATGCAATTGAAAGAGTTCCTATACCCATAGATGAAGAGTATATTATATACCATTTCAGCTTATTTTTTTCAAAAAATGTTTCTTTAACAACAAGCCAAATTGATTTAATACTTTTTGCAAGTTTATAGGAACTTTCCGGTTCAACTAAAGAGTAGGATATTGGAATACTAAAAAATAAAACAAATGTTTGAATATAAACAGGTAAGTCTAATGAAGTAATTGCTAAAAAACCTCCTATTACTCCAGCGATACCTTCTGAAATATTACCTATTCCATAATTTTTACCTTCAACTTTAGTGTAATCTTCATCTTTATTAAGTTGTAACAAGGTATCATATATTAATGCACTGTCAGCACCTGAAATGAGACTTCCCCCAATTCCTAATAAAATTTCTGCAATAAAAAACTCATTGAATCCTGAAAAAAAAGAAAAAATTAAATAACCTATAAATGTTAAAATTGACCCATAAAAAAGTGATAGTCTTCTTCCGTAAATATCTGCAATAAACCCAGATGGAATTTCTAGAATAGCAACTGTAAATGAATAAGTTGCTTGTAGTATCATAATTTGGGTTAATGAAAGACCATGCTTCTCAAAAAAAAGGACAAGTATTGGCATGACAATCATAAACCATTTAACTGCTTTTAAAAGATACATTTTATTAATATTACCTTCTAAATTCATTATGATCTTGGGTGAAATTGCATGATATTGCTACGCAAATAATCCTTATTTAGATGAGTGTAAATTTCTGTTGTAGTTATACTTTCATGACCCAGCATTTCTTGTACAGCTCTTAGATCAGCACCACCTTCTATCAAATGCGTTGCAAATGAGTGTCTAAATGTGTGTGGGCTTACATTTTTTTTGATTCCGGAAAGCTCTAATATTCTTTTAATCAAAGTAAATATCATTACTCTTGTTAATTTTTTACCCCTATTATTTAAAAAGACTGTATCTTCATTTCCTTTAATAATTTTTTGATGTACTCTAATTTCATTTATATAAATCTTAATATACTTTAGAGCATTTGATCCAATAGGAGTGAGTCTTTCTTTATTTCCTTTTCCAATTACTTTTAGGTATTCTTCCTTAAAATTAATATTACTTATTTTTAAATTTATTAGTTCAGAAACTCTTAGACCGCAACTGTAAAGTGTTTCAATTATGGCTTTATTCCTTTGTCCTTGTTTTTTACTTAAATCTATTGAAGATAATATTATGTCTACTTCTTCAACACTTAAAACTTCTGGCAGTTTTAAACCAATTTTTGGATTTTCAATTAATAATGTTGGATCTTCTTTAATATTATCCTCTAAAATGAGGTATTTATAAAATGCTTTAATACCAGAAATTATTCTGGCTTGGGATCTTGCAGATATTTTATTATCGTTTAAATAAGAGATAAAGTTTCTTATATCTTTTGTAGATACAGATTTTTCATCTTTTTCTATTTTTTTTGAGTAATCAGCTAATTTATTTATATCTCTCAAATATGACTCCACAGAATTTTGTGCAAGTGAACGTTCTACGCTCAAATAATATTTAAATTCCTTAATTGCAGTCTGCCAGCTCATTTTTATAAATTTGTTATATGAAAGTAATGATTATTAATGGACCAAATTTAAATTTATTAGGCCAAAGAGAAGTTGATATTTATGGGAATATTTCATTTGATGATTATTTCATAAAATTAAAGGAACTTTTTCCTAACTACGAACTTCATTACTTTCAATCAAATGTTGAAGGGGAGTTGATCAACAAATTACATGATATTGGCTTTGATTTTGATTTAATAATTATAAATGCTGGTGGATATTCTCATACATCTGTTGCTATTTCTGATGCAATTGCATCTATCAAAACAAGAGTTATTGAAGTACATATAAGCAATATTTATTCAAGAGAGGAATATAGAACTAAATCTTTAATGTCAAAAAATTGTTCTGGTGTTATTTGTGGCTTTGGACTAGATTCTTACAAACTAGCTTTAAAAAGTTTATAGATCAGAAAACTTTTTGATTCCCCAAAAATAATACTTAAATAAAATACTAAACTTTTTTTGACCAGTTAAATTTTTCTTTTGATCTATTTTTTTACGTTTCAGACTTAATAGGGGTATAGACACATAAAAAACGAGATGTGCTCTTAAAATTGAAAAAACATGTCCTAATCCGTTTTCTTTCTTAGCAAATGAAAGAGCTGCTATGCCATCCAATGGTAATCTAAATAGTAAGGTTTTGATTAACTTTAAAATACTTAGATTTTTATATAGCATAAAAAGATTATTTCTAAAATTTAAATATGTTTTAAATGGGGAAGAAGTCTTTAATGTCCCGGCTCCAACATGATAAACTGTGGAATTTGGATTGACCATTATTTTATAACCCTTGTTTTTCAATCTCCAACAAAGATCAATTTCTTCTTGATGGGCGAAAAAATCATTATCGAAACCATTTACTTCCTTAAAATACTTAGCTCTTACAAATAAACATGCTCCAGACGCCCAAAATATCTCAGTTATATCATTGTATTGATTATTGTCATCTTCTAAGTCTGAAAATATTCGACCTCTACAAAAAGGGTAACCAAGAGTATCAATAAATCCTCCGCAAGCACCAGCATACTCAAATTTATTACGATCATGAAAGCTGAGAATTTTAGGTTGGCAAGCACCAATATCTGAATTTGCTTCCATTAAATTTATAATTGGTTTAATCCAATTATCTGTTACTTCAATATCAGAATTTATTAGTACGAAGAATTCTTCTTTTAATGTTTCTAAAGCATCATTGTAGCCTTTTGCATATCCCTCATTTGTAAAGTTTTTTAAGACTTTAACATTAGGAAAATTATTATTTACGTATTCTACACTATTGTCTGTAGAGGCATTGTCAGCAATGTATACATTTACATCTTTACTTTTTTCAATTAAAATTGGAAGGAATTTCTTTAGCCAA
>TARA_B100001057_G_scaffold28865_1_pt1 | contig 17337 bp, 13 predicted proteins | sample TARA_B100001057 | Tara Oceans TARA_B100001057 (sample SAMEA2621839) | marine metagenome | biome: marine biome (ENVO:00000447); feature: surface water layer (ENVO:00002042); material: "saline water (ENVO:00002010), including plankton (ENVO:xxxxxxxx)" | depth 5 m
CCTTCAATTGTTATTTTAAATCCTTGCACTCTAAGTGGTAAATCAAAATCAAAATCTTGACCAAAAGTTGCCGTTACAGTTGAAGTTTTTAATTCAGACTTTGTTACGGTTTCAGGATTTCTTTTATCTAAGCTTCCAAAAGGAGTTGGTAATGGCTTAATCCTGAAAGGAACTTTAGAAACAACTCTTTCTCCCGATGGCAGTTCACCAGTGACAACGATGTCTACTCTAGTTTTACCTCTTAATTCTTTTGGAAGCTGAGTTAAATCTAATTCATAATCAGAAGGACCATTCAAAGTTTTCTTTCTTCCCTTTTCAGTAACTGTTTTTCCTTTTTTCAAACCAGGGGTATTGGCGGAAACTTTATTAGCTGCAATTCCAGCGAAGGATATTGTAAATGGATTAGAAACTCCTCTATATACAACATTCATCTTGTCGGCAGAGATTGTTGCGTTATTAGGCTTTGGAACAACTGCATATTTGCTGTTTACAGGGATTGTAATCAACTCACCTTCTTCCAAAAATTGAAATTCACCCTCGATCTCCCTTTCTCCGATTCTTCCAGCTGGAAACTTAACTAATGTTTGACCCTCTTGCATCGACTCCTCTCCCAGTTCAAGTCCATTTATTATTACTTTGTCGGCTTTCAATGTTTTATCGTTTTTACCTAAAATAATTCTACCTGTAAAATTTTCACCAGCAAAAAAGGCGTTTTTATCAGGGATTACAATTGCATCAAAATTAGTTAACGAAGCTTCAATTTTAAGCTTACCTTCCAACATTGTTGATAGTAACTGAGCTTCGATATTTTTAATTGATGATTGAAGTAATGTCATCTTTGTTATAGACGCAATTAGAGGAAATCCTTTAAAATGATAATCTAAATATTCAAGAGGTTTACCCTGAACAGGTTGAACTTTTTCTGTGGAAAACTTAGACGCAACTTCTTCTCCAATTGATGCTAGCTTTGGATCATTACTAGCAATTCTTGAAAATTCATTTCTGTAGGAATTCATTTCATCTAAAAATCTTTGGCCTTCCTCTTTTAATGCTGCACCATCAAAAAATAATTGATCAAAATAAACAGTCTTATCTAATTTTTCATAAGCTGTTCTTCTAATATTTGATCTTTCTGCATCAGCGTATGCACCCTCTTTCAATCCTTCTAAATAATTATAAAACTTTCCGGAGATTTCACGAATTGAATCAGCTTTCAATTTTAAATCAAGATATTTTGCAGCTTGTTCTTCAGCTTTTTCTTCTAAGCCCTGCATAAACTGATCATTTCTTTCTTGTAACTCTAAATTTGTTTCAGATAACTCTTCAGTCATACTTCCAAAAGCGGTTAATACCTCTTTCGACATATTCAGAGCTAACATGGCGATAAATATGAGATACATCATATTTATCATTTTTTGTCTTGGAGTTTCTTTACTTCCAGCCATTTTTGTGAGATTTAATTAATATTATTTATTTTTTTGTCATTGCACTTAAAACTCCACCGTAAACAGAATTTAAAGATTCAAGATTACTTGATAATGCTGCCATTTGTTTAGTTAGCTCATTGGCATTGTTAGCAAAATCTTTATTAATTTTTACCATACTTTGAGCGCTTTCAGCCCCAGTTTTAGCTGATGATTCAAAGTCTTTAATGCTTTTCGACAAACTTGAAATTAGATCTTTATCTAGCTTCGCTTCTTGCAACATTGCATCCAACTTTTTAGAAAGCAATCCGCCCGGTGATTTAGCTGCTCCACCTCCCAATTCAGGATATACTTTTTCCCAATCATATTCCTTTTCCTCTTTTGCCATGTCAGGATCAACTGCTGAATAAGCAAAAATTAATGCCTCAACCACAAGACCAATTGTTAACATGGTATTAGCAGCGGATGGCCAGAAGTCAGGGCTAAAGTGTGTTATTTTCATAAGGGCTCCAATGATAACTATTGCAGCTCCAAATCCGTAAATTGCGTTACTTACTTTTTTACTTAGTTTAAACATAATATTAGTATTTAGTTTTTATTAATTTTTAGTTGATTGAACTTCTTCTATTGTTTTGTTTTCTAACAGAGGTATTAGTCATTGCATTAGCACTGTAATCAGTACCTAAATAATCATTTACAGTTCTAAATCCAATGTAACTTCTTGCCTGATCTGAATACTCATAATCTCTAGAGCTAACCTGCAAAAAATACTTTACATCTTTCCAGGAACCACCTCTAACAATTTTTTTCTTGTTAGTTGCATTGTTTACATTAGGGTTCATGGTAATCGAGAAATCATATGCCTCTGGCTCATATGAAGAGTCTACCCATTCTGAAACATTTCCTGCCATGTTGTAAAGATTATATCCATTTGGGTCATATGCATTAGCCTCAACCGTGTACAATGCCTGATCTACAGCGTAATCACCTCTCATTGGTTTAAAGTTTGCCATAAAGCATCCTCTATCATTTTTAGTGTAAGGGCCACCCCATGGGTACATTGCTCCTTGTAAACCGCCTCTTGCAGCATATTCCCATTCAGCTTCGGTTGGAAGTCTAAATTTTGGAACTAAGCTCTTCTTTTTTTTAGTTTTTTGATAAGCATTTTTAGTGAGTGTTCTCCATTCACAAAAGGCCTGAGCTTGATGCCAAGTAACTCCAACAACAGGGTATTCACTGTAAGCATCATGCCAAAAATAATCATTATGCATAGGCTCATTATAAGAATATTTAAAATCCCTTATCCACACCGTGGTATCAGGGTAAATTGGGACAGGAACTTCGGTAATGAAATTACTTCTTTTCAGATCTGGAAACTCACTCTGCATAAACTTGTCAGTTATCTCAATTTCATCTTCAATATTAAAGGTACCCTCTTCATATAAAACGAACTTAGGATAACTTCCTGATGTAGTTACTTCTTCATAACCTTCAGCAATTAAAGCGCTAATCAGATCTCTTTTTCTTTCATCCATTTTTCTGAGATAACCGTCAGCACCGGATAGATTTTTGAACTTGTGTCTATAAATAAATTTCTCAACATCCCAGGTTCTGATGTCGTTGAAAACTTCAGTTTCATTAAGAAAAAAATCTTCAACTATTTCCAAATAGTCTAAATCAGGATAATCTTCTCTTTCTAAAATTATATCGGTATTCCAATTTAGTTTGCGCTTGGCATAATATTCGCCATCGGTTGAAGAAATATCATTTTCAAGCTTCCATTTGTCATAGACAGACATGTCTGAAGTGTCTCGATCCACAAAAGCATATTCACGAATTCCATCGGAATTTTCCGAGCCTGGCTCATCAGAGTTAATAACTTCTTCAGCTCTAATAGCTAACGCAGTTCTTAATACAGAATCTCTTACCCAATTCACAAACTGTCTATACTCTGAATTTGTAATTTCAGTTTCATCCATGTAAAATGATTTCACAGTTACAGTTTTAGTTGGTGCATCTTCTACCGATGCTAAGTCATCATCAGATTTACCCATGATGAAAGAACCTCCTGGAATAAGAACCATCCCATACGGTTTTTCAGGGAAAAACTTATTTCCCTTAACTCCAACAAGCTCACCTTTGGATTTATTAAGATTACCATTAGAGCCACAACTCATAATGATTAACAGAACTAATAGAAGTAAATAATTTTTTTTCATTTTACCTTTTTTTAAAAAAAAGTGGGGTAAACTTACCCATATAAATTTAAATTACCAAAAAACTTTTTGTATCAAATAATTAAAAATCTTACTTAAAGTATATTTTTCTTCAAAGCTTTAAACCATCTTTCAGGTATAATTCCTGATTTTGATAATTCAAAATCTTCGAACGTACATGGTAATAACGTATTTTCATTAATATTATTATTTTCAGTTTCAGTTGGTATTTTTATCCACCATCTAGATGAAATTTTATTTTTTATAAAAATAAGTTCATATTCGTCAATTGAGGAAGTATATTTTTCAAATTCTTCCATATTGGAAAAGTCACTATCATTTATTCTACAATTTACACCCTCAATAAAATACCATATAATTTGAGCAATTAAATTTTCAGTTAATTCATCTTCATTTGAAGATTTATACCCATAAATTCCAAATGATGACACTTTATTACTTATTCCTGCATATCTGCTCAAACTGCAAATTTCTTTTCCGTCAAATCCATTTGGCGAAAACTTTTGCCTAGAACTTAATTCAGATGCTTTTATTGATTTCATATCAATCGAAACAATGTGAGCGTCCCTTAAAACTGGCTCAGCTAAACTTATTTTCTGACACACATCTCCAAGTCTATACATTTCAAAATATAAATTTTGCATCAAATCAATTTCTTCCTGTGAATTATGGTATGTCTGAAAACCAAGGTTAGAGTAATTAAATAAATTATGTGGTTCGTCTAGTATAATTTTCCCCAAATAACTCATATTATTCATGTCCTTTGATGAATCACCTAAATCAAAATTTGAGTCAATATTTACAATATTCACTGTTTTTTTTAAGTCATCGTAAGCTCGGTAATTAGCATAAACTAAATCCTGACTACCACCAATAATAATTGGGATAATTTTCTTTTCGCTTAAAATATTCAGCAAAGAAATTAATCTTGAATATGTTTGTGAAACATCGTCTCCAAGAATTAAATCACCCAAATCTGAAATTACAGTTGACCAATTTCCAGGATATAATGCATATAATGATTGCCTTATCTCATTTAAATTTTGTTCATCACCTACAAAATTAACAGAGTTTCGGTATTCATTTACGCCTATAACTGCAATATCGATATTATCAAGATCTGGAATACCTCTTTCTGAGGTGTGGATTTTGATTTTATTACCAAGAATCAAAGAAGAAACAAGGTCATTATGTAATAATATCTGCTCATCCACAGGCTTTAGCAGATTGTCAAACGGAGAAGTTAAAAAATCTGCAGCCATTGTTAAGTTTTTTTATTAGTGCTGGCTAAATAAATATTTTTTGCTTGATCAATGTCAATACTTTGAACATCTAATTTTTTATCAAGAAGGATTCTTTTTTTCCCTTTTACAAGATAAAATTTACCCCATCTCCCTTTCTCTATACTTATCTTTTCATCTTCCCAGTTGTGAATAATCTTTTCTCTTTCCTTTGTTTTTTTATTTTCTATAAGTTCTTCAATTTCATTTGTGGTCAAATTTTCCCAATCATAATTCTTTGGAACATTTATAAAAATGTTATTCCATTTAATATATGGACCAAATCTTCCTTTTCCTTTCTGAACATCAAAACCCTCATAAATATGTATTGGCTTATCTGCCTCAAGCTTTTCCCTAACCAATTTGATAGACTTTTCAATATCAATTTCATTTGGCGAAGTACCGGCAGGAATGGATATAAATTTATCTGCAAATTTAATATATGGACCATACCTACCATTGTTAGCAATAATTTTTTCACCATTATATTCACCAACTTCACGAGGAAGATTGAATAAAGATAAAGCCTGTTCTAGGGTTACTGACTCAATGTGAAATTCGGAACTTAATGATGCAAATCTTGGTTTTTCCTCGTCATCAATAGTGCCGATTTGCACCATTGGTCCAAATTTACCTAATCTGACACTAACTTCTTTTTTGCTATCAGGATGTTCACCCAAAACCCTTTTACCGCTCTCCCTTGAAGCATTTTTTTGAACATTTTCGACAACTGGATGGAAATTACCATAAAAACTTTTCATCATGGATGTCCACTCTTTTTTGCCTTCGGCAATACTATCAAAATCTTGTTCAACACGCGCGGTAAAATTATAATCCATAATATCTCCAAAATGATTCACTAAAAAGTCTGTTACAATGATACCAATGTCAGTTGGAATAAGTTTTCCTTTGTTGGAACCATATTTTTCATTCACAGTATTTTTTTCAATTTTGCCACCACTTAAAGTAATTTGAGTAATATCCCTTGACTTTGCATCATTTGAACCTTTTTCAATATAACCTCTGTTCTGAATTGTTGAAATTGTAGGTGCATATGTCGATGGTCTACCAATCCCTAATTCTTCCAATCTTTTAACCAGCGATGCTTCTGAAAACCTAAATGGAGGTTTAGTGAATCTTTGTGTTGCTGTCATTTTAACTAATTCAATTTTATCTTTTACTTCCAAATTAGGTAAGATTCCTTTGCCTTCCTCAATGTCATTTTCTTTGGACACTGAATATACTTTTAAAAAACCATCAAACTTAATTACCTCACCTGTAGCGGAAAATACTTCACGAGTAGATGAGGAAAGAATTTTAATATTGGTTTTTTCAATTTCAGCCTCTTTCATTTGTGAGGCAATTGTTCTATTTAGAATTAAATTATAAAGTCTTTTCTGATCATAGTCAGCAATTAAGTCCTGATTTAAAAGAAAGTCAGTTGGCCTAATGGCTTCATGAGCTTGTTGCGCATTTTTTGATTTTACACTATAATTTTTTGGATTTGAATAAATATTTCCAAACTGGGTTGTTATAAATTCCTTGGCCTTATCTATTGCAATTGAAGATAAATTCACACTGTCAGTTCTCATATATGTGATATATCCTGCTTCATACAGTCTTTGTGCAACGCTCATTGTCTTAGAAACAGAAAACGAAAGTTTTCTAGAGGATTCCTGCTGGAGGGTGGATGTTGTAAAAGGTGCAGGAGCATATCGCTTTGCAGGTTTTTTTAAAACCTCATCAACTGAAAAAGTTGAAGAGGTAGAATTATCTAAAAAATCTTGGGCTGAAATTAAATCTGTAAATTCTTTATCTAGTTTTGCTTTAAATTCTTTTCCTTCGTTGTTTGTAAAAATAACGTCAATTTTGAAAGAAGACTTAGGCTGATGACTTCTAATTTCCCTTTCTTTTTCTACAAGAAGCCTTACAGCCACAGATTGAACTCTTCCTGCAGAGAGACCTCCTTTGACTTTTCTCCACAAAACAGGTGAAAGTTCATAACCCACAATTCTATCTAATACTCTTCTAGCTTGTTGCGCATCTACCAGATTAACGTCAATTGATCTAGGATGGTTTATCGCATTTGTAATTGCCTTCTTTGTAATTTCATTAAAAACAATTCTCTTTGTATTACTATCATTAAGCTTGAGCGTTCTAAATAAATGCCAAGCGATTGCTTCTCCTTCCCTATCTTCATCACTTGCTAGCCAAACCACCTTTGATTTTTTAACTAAGTCTGATAGATTTTTAACAATAGTTTTTTTATCAGCTGACACTTCATATTTTGGCTCAAAGCTGCCTTCAACATCGATTCCTAAATTCTTTGAGGGTAAATCAGAAATATGACCAAAACTAGAAGCCACTTTATAGCCTGGACCCAAAAACTTCTCAATTGTTTTTGCTTTTGCAGGGGACTCAACAATGACTAAATTTTCTGCCATAATTTGTTTTTGGTCTACAAATTTAGATTTTTTTTTTAAATACTAAATTCAAATATCAAGCCACAAAAAAATTCATAATCCAAAAATTCATGACAAATTGTCTTATTTTTGATATATTTGCTGACAAGTATTATTAATTATGTTGGAAAAAAATCCATATAAATACAACGGTGAATCTATTGTAATTGAAAAAGATTCTAAAAATCCGAAAACTAAAAAAGTATATCTAGAAAGCTATGGGTGTGCGATGAACTTCAGCGATAGTGAAATTGTTATGTCAATACTTTCAGATATTGGTTATCAATCGACAGTAAACATTAATAATGCGGATTTAATTTTGATTAATACCTGCTCAATTAGAGAAAAAGCTGAATCAACTGTACGAAAAAGATTAGAAAAGTTTAATAGAATTAAAAGAGCTAACAAGTCTCTCAAAGTTGGTGTATTGGGGTGCATGGCTGAACGATTAAAACATAAATTTTTAGATGAGGAGAAAATTGTTGATATGGTTGTCGGTCCCGATGCTTATAAAGATCTGCCAAATTTAATTAAAGAGATTAATAACGGAAATGATGCGGTAAATGTTATTTTATCTAAAGATGAGACTTACGGAGATGTAAATCCTGTTAGGATTAATAGTAATGGAGCAAATGCTTTTGTTTCTATCACTAGAGGGTGTGACAATATGTGTACCTTTTGTGTTGTTCCTTTCACTAGAGGAAGGGAAAGAAGTAGAGATCCGCAATCAATCGTAAATGAGCTTTATGAATTAGCTAAACAAGGATATAAAGAAGTTACATTATTAGGTCAAAATGTTGATAGTTATTTATGGTATGGTGGAGGTTTGAAAAAAGATTTTCAAAAAGCTAGCGAAATTGAAAAAGCTTCATCAATTAACTTTTCAAAGTTATTGGAAATGTGTGCTTTATCTAACCCAAAAATGAGAATTCGATTTTCAACATCAAATCCTCAAGATATGTCACTTGAGGTAATTAAAGTTATGTCTAGACACGAAAATATATGCAATCATATTCATCTTCCTGTGCAAAGTGGAAGTAATAAAATCCTAAAAGCTATGAATAGACAACACTCCAGAGAAGAATACCTAGATTTAGTTAATAAAATATACAAAATCATGCCTGATTGCAGCATAAGTCACGATATGATTACGGGATTTCCCAATGAAAGTGAAGATGATCATAAACTTACACTTAGCCTCATGGAGGAAGTTAAATATTCCTTTGGCTACATGTTCAAATATTCTGAGAGACCTGGTACGCTAGCTGCAAAAAAATTAGACGATAATGTTGATGAAAATGTAAAAAGAAGAAGACTTAGTGAAATTGTAGAATTACAACAACAACATAGTTTATTTCGAAGTAAAGAAAATATTAATCAAGTAGTAGAGGTTTTGATTGAAAAGGAATCAAAAAAATCATCGAACCATTGGGCTGGAAGAAATCAACAAAACTCAGTGGTAATCATTCCCAAAGCAAAATATAAAGTTGGGGATTTTGTAAATGTAAAAATCAGTGATTGTACAAGCGCAACTTTGATAGGTGAAGCTTTGGGGTATTCAAAAAATAATTAATATTATGTTATCATTACAAGCAATTAAACAAAGGTTTGAAATAATTGGAAATAGTGTCGGATTAAATAGAGCAATTGAAAAAGCAATGCAGGTTTCCGGTACGGACATTTCAGTTTTGGTTACAGGTGAAAGTGGTGTTGGTAAAGAGACCATTCCAAAAATCACTCACCAATTATCTCATAGAAAACACTCAAAATTTATAGCTGTAAATTGTGGTGCTATACCAGATGGAACTATTGATAGTGAACTTTTTGGGCATGAGAAAGGGGCCTTTACAGGTGCTACTAAAACCAGGTCAGGTTATTTTGAAGTAGCAGATGGTGGAACAATTTTTTTAGACGAGGTTGGAGAACTTCCATTAAGTACGCAAGTAAGACTCCTGAGAGTACTTGAAAATGGTGAATTTATAAAAGTTGGATCGAGTCAAGTTCAGAAAACCAATGTAAGAATTGTTGCTGCCACAAATATTAATATTTTTGAAGCAATTAAAAAAAATAAGTTCAGAGAAGATTTATATTACAGATTAAGTACTGTGGAAATAAATATTCCCCCTCTTAGAGATAGAAGAGAAGATATCTATTTACTTTTTAGAAAGTTTTGCTCAGATTTTGCAACCAAGTACAATATGCCAACAATAAAATTAGGTGATAAGAGTGTTGGAATTTTAGAAAATTACCACTGGAATGGCAATATCAGGCAATTAAAAAATGTTGCAGAGCAACTTTCAGTCCTTGAGAAAGAACGTTTAATTTCGCATGAAACATTACTTAGATACTTGCCGAAAAATAGTCAAAATAACCTACCTGCTCTGATATCTAAAGATGAGGGATCCTCTTTTAATAGCGAAAGGGAGATATTATACAAAGTTTTATTTGATATGAAAGCAGATTTGAATGACTTAAAAAAGTTAACATTAGAATTGATGCAAACCAAAAATTTAAGCGACTTCAAAAAAAATAATGAGGAACTCATTCAAAAAGTTTACGATGAAAGCAATAAAGACATCAAAAAGAAAAATGTAGAAATCTTGTCAATTGATCACAAAGAAAAGTATGATTTTATTGAGGAAATTAAAGAAATAGAATCTTTATCGATTCACGATAAAGAATTGGAGCTGATAAAAAAATCTTTAGAAAAGCATAAAGGTAAAAGGAAACTTGCTTCTAAGGAATTGGGAATTAGTGAAAGGACGTTATATAGAAAAATCAAACAGTTTAATTTATGAAATCACTAATGGTACCTATTATTGCTTTTTTCACTCTATTGAGTGTTAGTTGTTCTGTTAAGTACAGCTTTACGGGTGCATCAATTTCAACTAAAACTAAATCATTTCAGGTAAATTATTTTCAAAATAACTCCACTCTTGTTGAACCTGGAATTGACAGAGATTTTACAAATAAATTAATAGACCTTTTGATAAATCAAACAAGCCTTGAGCTAGTTAAATCTAGTGGGGATCTAATTTTTGAAGGTGAAATTGTAGAATACAGAATATCACCTACTACTGCAACTGCAAATAACACTGCTGCTCAAAACAGATTAACAATTGGAATTAATGTAAGATTTTTTGATAAGAATGGTAGCGAATCGGATTTTGAAAAAAGATTCTCCTTTTATTATGATTATCCAGGCAATAGTCAACTTGTAGGAAGCCAAAAAGAAACAGCTGTAGACGAAATTTTTGAAAGAATAACTCAAGATATATTTAATGAAGCTTTAGCAAAATGGTAAAAAAAAGTAAATCAAATCTTTTAAAAATATTAAAAACTCCACACAAAATTTCTGAAAGTGAAGCCGTATTTATAGATGAGCTGGTAAAAGAATTTCCATATTTTCAAGCTGCAAGAGCAATTCAATTAAAGAATCACAAAAATATTGAAAGCTTTCAGTTTGAAAAAATTTTAAACGAGACTGCTGTTCACACAGGAGATAGAAAAATTTTATTTGATTTCATTGAACATAATTTTTTACTTGATAATACAAGTCCAAAAAATATAAATACAAAAAAGGTTACTAAAAAAAGTAAGAGCAAGACATTTGTAAATTGGTTGGAACAAGTAAATTTAGTACCAATTGACAGATCTAATGAATTTTCAACCATTGAAAAATTTATTTCAAAAAAACCGAAGCTTAGTGTTAAGGGTTTTGAGCAACCGGTAGTTGAAGAAGAGAAAGAAAACCTTGAAATGAGCAAAAAATTACTTGTAACTGAGACATTAGCAAAATTATATGTTGAGCAAGAAAACTATAATAAAGCTATTCAAACTTATAAAATTTTAATTTTGAAATTTCCAGAAAAAAACAGTTACTTTGCAAGCGCAATTAAAAAACTCAAGAAACTAAAGTAATATGGGATCTTATTCATTTTTATTGGCCGTCATCGTAATTGTATCTTTTTTATTAGTTGTGGTGATAATGGTACAAAATCCAAAAGGTGGGGGGCTTGCCTCAACCTTTGGTGGTGGAGGTACTCAGCAACTTGGAGGTGTTAAACAAACAACGGACTTTTTAGATAAAAGCACATGGACTCTCGCGATTATTTTAATCGCTTTAATCATGCTTTCGAACCTAACTTTTGACAAAGGTGAAAACAGAACTGAATCCAAAGCATTAGATTCTAACGAATTGATTGAAGAGCCTATACCATTGGATCAACAGCCTGTTGAAATTGATCTAGATACTCAATAATTTCTTGTTTTTATGAAATTTTGTCATACTTTTTTCAATGGCATGATTTATGAATTTTTTAAACAAAAAAATTAATTATGAAACTTAATATAAAACCATTAGGAGATAGGGTTTTAGTTGAACCTATAGAAGCTGATACAAAAACACCTTCCGGGATTATTATTCCAGATAATGCCAAAGAAAAGCCACAAAAAGCTACAGTTGTTGCAGTTGGAAGTGGAACTTCAGATCATAAAATGACAGTTAAAATTGGTGATACTGTAATGTATGGTAAGTATTCTGGAACAGAGCTAAAGCTTGAAGGAAAAGATTTTCTGATTATGTCAGAAAAAGATATTTTAGCAATTGTTTAATTTAAAATTTTAAAAATGGCAAAGGAAATTAAATTTGATATTGAAGCTAGAGATGGATTAAAAAAAGGAGTCGATGCTCTAGCAAATTCAGTGAAAGTAACCCTAGGACCCAAAGGAAGAAATGTGATTCTTAGCAAATCTTTTGGAGGACCACAAGTAACAAAAGATGGTGTTACTGTTGCAAAAGAAATTGAATTAGAAAACGAATTAGAAAATATGGGTGCACAAATGGTAAAAGAAGTTGCATCCAAAACTAATGACCTTGCTGGTGATGGTACAACTACAGCAACAGTACTTGCCCAAGCAATTGTTAAGGAAGGTCTAAAAAATGTTGCATCAGGTGCTAACCCAATGGACTTAAAAAGAGGAATTGATAAAGCTGTAAAATGTATTGCTGATGAGTTAAATAAACAATCCAAACAAGTTGGAAACTCATCGGAAAAAATTCAACAAGTTGCCAGTATTTCTGCCAACAATGATAGTACGGTAGGGAACCTTATTGCTCAGGCCTTTGAAAAAGTTGGAAAAGAAGGTGTTATAACTGTTGAAGAAGCAAAAGGAACTGATACTTATGTTGATGTTGTTGAGGGAATGCAATTTGATCGTGGATATTTATCTCCATACTTTGTTACGAATGCTGATAAAATGATCACAGAACTTGAAAATCCATATATACTCTTATTTGACAAAAAAATATCAAATCTTCAAGAAATATTACCAATCTTGGAGCCTATTTCCCAGTCTGGAAGATCATTATTAATAATTGCTGAGGATGTCGAAGGACAGGCATTGGCAACTTTAGTGGTAAATAAACTTAGGGGTGGGCTAAAAATTGCAGCTGTGAAAGCCCCTGGCTTTGGAGACAGAAGAAAAGCAATGCTTGAAGATATATCCATACTTACGGGTGGAACTGTCATTTCAGAAGAGAGAGGGTTTTCTTTAGAAAATGCAGACTTAAAAATGTTAGGAACTGCTGAAACAGTTACTATTGACAAAGACAATACAACAATAGTTAATGGTGCTGGCAAGGCAAATGATATAAAAGCAAGGGTAAATCAAATCAAAGCACAAATTGAAACTACTACTAGTGATTATGACAAAGAAAAACTTCAAGAAAGATTAGCTAAACTTGCAGGTGGAGTTGCTGTTCTTTATGTCGGTGCTGCTAGTGAAGTTGAAATGAAAGAGAAAAAAGACAGAGTTGATGATGCACTTCATGCAACTCGAGCCGCCGTAGAGGAAGGCATTGTTGCAGGTGGTGGAGTAGCTTTAATTAGGACTAAAGAAAAATTATCTAAACTAAATTCTGAAAATAGTGATGAAAATACAGGTATTCAAATAGTTGAAAAAGCTATCGAAGCTCCAATCCGTACAATTGTTGAAAATGCCGGAGGAGAAGGTAGTATTGTAATTTCTAAAGTGCTAGAGAGCAAAGATAATATCGGTTATGATGCCAAGAAAGAAGAATATGTAGACATGCTAAAGGCAGGAATCATTGACCCTAAAAAAGTTACCAGGATTGCTCTTGAGAATGCCGCATCTGTAGCAGGGATGATTTTAACTACGGAATGTGCAGTTGTTGAAATTAAAGAAGATAAACCAGCTGCAATGCCACCAATGGGTGGTGGTGGAATGCCAGGTATGATGTAGAAAGTTTTAGGTTTTTAATATAAAAAAGAGCGGAAATCCGCTCTTTTTTATTTATGGTTTTTTACAACTTCTTCGTCTCGATATTTGCAACACATGTCCAGTTTACCATAAGATTCTTCACTTGCAGTTTCGAAATTTGTATCATGACCGATAGAAGCAATTTTTTTGTGTATTTCTTCTAGCGAAATTTTTTTCTCATTATATATCACCTTTAACATTCTATTCTCTTTGTTCCAATCAGCTAATTTAATTCCCTTGGTAGCTAAACAATTTGATTCAATCCTATTTTCACACATTCCACAAACACCGTCAACAAAAATGACCTCTGATTTGGTTTGCGAAAAACTATCAGTAGTAAAAAATAAAACTATTAGCGTCAATATAAAATTGAATTTCATAACAATTAATTTAGTTAATGTAATATCTTAATCCAAGATACGACATTCTGCCAAAAATTGGGCCATATGTATAAGTTGCATCAAAATAATCTCCAAATGGATCATCTGCAGCAAGAATTGTATTTTTCTGTCTATAGTTTGTCAAATTTTCTACCCCCAGGTAAATCTGAAACGAGTTGTTAAAGACCCTTGTAATTTGGGTATTTAGAAGATTTAATCTTTTTGAAATATATGACAGTTGATACTCAGAAGGATTAGTTTCCGTTGAGGGTAGTCTTTGTTCACCAATGTGGTTAAAAGTAAGATCAAACTTCCAATTTTTTCCTTTGTCATCGGTTGGCCCATTATATGCTAAATTAAAAAAGAATCGATCGCTAGGGGTTAACGGATTTTTCAACCTTCCATGCGCTATATAGTCTGTTTTTGCAACTGTATTTTTGTATGCAAACGATAAATCAATTGAATTTGAAAGGGAATAAGAAAACCGCGCTTGAAAACTATTTGAAAAGCTTTTCCCAATCAAATTATAAAAATTAATCTGGGTTGGAGTTTCCCAATCCGCCACTACTTTATTTTCAAAGTCAGTAACATAATAATCAAGAGTTAATTGAGATTCTTTTCCAAATAACTTAAAACTGTTAATAATTGAAATTCCATAATTCCACGCCTCATCCGCATTCAAATTTGCAAAATCTGAGAGATTTAATCCATCAGAAAATATAATTTTCCTAGAGCTAAAAAATAATTTTTGATTTTCGGAGAAAATATTAGCGAGACGTGTAGCTTTTCCAAAAGAAAACTTTATTGTGGACTTTGGAAATAGCATGTAATTCATGTGAAACCTTGGAGATATAAAAGTTCCAATTTTATTATGATTATCAACCCTTAATCCTGCTGATAAATTTATTTTATCAGCATCATTATAATTATATTCAAAATATGCACCAATTGACTTTTCAATTCTGGAAATATCAAAACTGTTAATATCAAGATTGCTAACATATTCATCATACTCATCATATGAAACAGAAATACCTGTTTTAATCTTATGAAGTTTATTACCTATAATTGAATTATATACAAGATTTGTAAAAATACTTGATTGATTTATATCGTGTATACTATTTCCAAAAGAGGAGCCCATATCAATTCCAGTATATGCGAATTGAACTCCCAAAGCTCTATAAGTAATTACAGGATCAACATATCCAAATTTAAAATTTGTTTTAACAATTTCTGAGTCTGTTTTACCCCCCCAATAATTTTGATTTTCAGCAAATGCAGTATGACCAATGTATTCATTTTGACCATAAACTCTCTCATCAAAAACATAATTAAAATCAAAAAATCCAATAAGCCCTTTTTCAAGATTATTATAGTGAAATCTATTTAAAATATTTAGTTGTTTTCCAGTTGGATTATCTCTAAAACCGTCATTATTATTGTCAGCACTAGTATCTTTTTTATTTGTGTGAAAGTATAGTCCATAATCTAACTCCTGATTTAGACTAGCAGTGTAATGTGTATTGACTTCTAAACGCTCCATTTTATCAACAAAAAGGTTTAAAAAAAACTTGTCATCTGTTGATGGTTTTCGCAACTCAGCATTAATTTGTCCAGAAATACTTTCATATCCGTTTACAACACTACCTGGGCCTTTGGAAACTTGAATACTTTCTATCCAAGTACCAGGAATATAGGTTAGACCATAAGATTGCAATGCACCTCTGATAGCTGGAATATTTTCAATAGATATTAAAATATTTGGACCACTTAGCCCTAACATACTTATTTGTTTTCTGCCACTAATAGCATCAGAAAAATTCACATCAATGGCGGGAGTTGTTTCAAAGCTTTCAGCAAGATTACAACAAGCAGCTTTGAGAAGCTCTTCAGAGGATAAATTCAAAATATTTGCTGAACTTAATAGCGAAACAGATGAGCTTTTGGTGTTGTAAGTAACCTCTACCTCATCTAAATCTAACTTTTTTTGTAAATATATTTTTTGATTTTCATCATTTGAACTTATTGTATCATTAAAAAACCCAATATAACTGATTACATATTTATCAATATTACTGGGATTTTCAAGCTTATATTTTCCGTCAATATCCGAAACAGTACCAGCGGATTTATCAATCCAATATACATTAGCACCAACTACTGGCGTATTATCATCTAAAAGAACTTTTCCACTTACTTCTTGAGATAGAATTATCATTGGAAATAATATTGAAATGTATATTAAAATTGCTCTCATAATAACTCTTAAATTTACAAAAGATATTTTTCAGTTATTAAAAAAAAGTGTTAACAAAATAAGATTCTTTAATATGGAAATTTGGATTTGCATGTTTCAATTTATTTATTTTTGAAATAATGGTAAATCTTAAAATCAAATCTGCTCTAATTTCAGTTTTTTCCAAAGAAGGAATAGACGAAATTGTGAATGAACTAGTAAACAATAATGTGATTATTTACTCAACTGGAGGAACTTATGATTTCATTAAAAATTTAGGTCATAAAGTGATTAAGGTCGAAGATATAACAACATTTCCATCAATTTTTGGAGGAAGAGTGAAAACATTACACCCAAAAATATTTGGAGGGATTTTATTTAGAAGAGAATATGAAAAAGACAAGAAAGAAAAAGAAGAGCTTCATATTCCACAAATCGACCTGGTTATTGTTGACCTCTACCCTTTTGAAGAAACAGTAATTTCAGGAGCTTCAGAAGCTGACGTAATTGAAAAAATTGATATTGGTGGAATTTCATTAATAAGAGCTGCAGCGAAGAACTATTATGATGTTGCCTGTATCCCTTCAAAGGAAGACTACAAAAGTTTTTTATCAATCATAAAAAATAATAATTGTGAGATTTCTTTAAAGGAGAGAAAAAAATTTGCATCCAATGCTTTTAAAATATCTTCAAATTATGATAATCACATTTATAATTATTTTTCAAATGTAAATGAATCCTCATTAAGATATGGAGAAAATCCGCATCAAAAAGGGACATTCATTGGAAATTTGAATGAGATCTTCACTAAAATACATGGCAAAGAACTAAGTTATAATAACCTTCTTGATATAGATGCTGCATTAGATCTAATGAAAGAATTTAAAAATGAAAAATATACTTTTGCGATTTTAAAACATAATAACGCATGTGGTATATCTACTCGTGAATCATTAAAAAAATCTTATCAATGTGCACTAGAAGCAGACCCAGTATCCGCATTTGGAGGGATCCTAATAGGTAATTCAAAAAT